>Ga0181526_10000164_pt1 | contig 70943 bp, 70 predicted proteins | sample PEATcosm2014_Bin_35_FD_119750 | JGI IMG/M metagenome (GOLD analysis project Ga0181526, IMG submission 119750) | Peatland microbial communities from MTU Mesocosm Facility, Houghton, MI, USA - PEATcosm2014_Bin06_30_metaG | ecosystem: Environmental > Terrestrial > Soil > Wetlands > Peat | place... | reverse complement strand
TCCGAGCGTATAGAACGGCGCCTCGCCGCATTCCTTGAGCTGCTTGTCGACATTGATCTTGATCTTGTGCAGCGGCACGTGGCCGGGGCCTTCGATCATCACCTGGCAGCCTTTGGCCCAGGCCACCTTGGTCAATTCGCCGAGCGTTTCCAGTTCGGCGAATTGGGCGCGGTCGTTGGCGTCGCGGATCGAGCCCGGGCGCAGACCGTCGCCCAACGAGAACGACACGTCGTATTTGCGCATCAGGTCGCAAATCTCGTCGAAGCGCTCGTAGAGGAAACTCTCCTTGTGATGCGCCAGGCACCACTTCGCCATGATCGAGCCGCCGCGCGAGACGATGCCGGTGACGCGATTGGCGGTGAGGTGGATATAGGCAAGCCTTACGCCGGCATGGATGGTGAAATAATCGACGCCCTGCTCGCACTGCTCGATCAGCGTGTCCTTGTAGCATTCCCAGTCGAGCTTGACCGGATCGCCGTCGACCTTTTCCAAAGCCTGATAGATCGGCACGGTGCCGATCGGTACCGGCGAATTGCGCAAAATCCATTCGCGGGTGTTGTGGATGTTGCGGCCGGTGGAGAGGTCCATCACGGTGTCGGCGCCCCAGCGGATCGCCCACACCATCTTTTCCACTTCCTCCTCTACGGATGAAGTGACGGCGGAGTTGCCGATATTGGCGTTGATCTTGGTGAGGAAATTGCGCCCGATCGCCATCGGCTCGAGCTCGGCGTGATTGATGTTGGACGGGATGATCGCGCGACCGCGCGCGACCTCATCGCGGACGAATTCCGGCGTCACGAAGAGCGGCACTGAGGCGCCAAAGCTTTCGCCGTCGTCATGGCGTTCCTGGGCGACATCGAGCATTTTCTTGCGGCCGAGATTTTCGCGCTCGGCGACGTAGATCATTTCCTTGGTGATGACGCCTTTGCGCGCCCATTCGAGCTGGGTGATCGGGTGGCCGGAAAGGCCGCGCAGCGGCTTCGGCGTGTTGGGGAAATTGCGCGCCAGGTGCTTGCCGGTGACATTGCCGTTGTCGACCGGCTTGATCGGGCGGCCGTCATATTCCTCGACGCCGCCGCGCTCACGCACCCATTCGATGCGGGCGCGCTTGAGCCCCTTCTCGACGTCGATCACGGCATCATTGTCGGTATAGATGCCGGACGGATCGTAGACCCGCACCAGCTCCTCGCCGGAACCTTCCGAGAGCGGAATCTCACGCAGCGGCACCTTTAGTTCCGGCGCGGCTTGCGGCGACGAATAGACCTTGCGGGAACCCGCGATCGGGCCGGTCGTGACCGTGGGTGTGGCGAGATCGGATTCGGAAAGCGGCTTGTTCATCGAAAAAACTCCATTTCATTTGAGCGCGATTGGGTCCGCAAGCCGGGGGCGGCATTGCGGAATCAAGCTCGCAAGCGATCCGATACGACGTGCTGGGGGCGGGATTGACGCTAGGTTTCCGTCCCTTCGCCGGCATGACCCGGATCAGGTTCAAAGGGTTTTTCTCAGCCCGCTTCCGGGCACCCCTCGGAACGGCATTAAAATAAGCTCCCGGCGCCGGGTGTCAACGCGGGGCGCGGCAATCGCTGATGCCGATCAAACGCTCAGCGCATCGGCTTGGCGGTTCCCCTCCCCCACCCGGGCCGCGCTCGCGCGCGCCCGAGTGCAAGCTCGTTGGGGAGGGGATAGGGGTCGGGAGGCGACGCGCGGGCGTCGACGATGGCGCGTTCCCTCTCGCCCCCCACCCCGCCCTCCCCACAAGGGAGAGGGAATCGCGCGGAATTAGCTGCGCTCAATAATCCTTCAACAGCCGCTCGATGTAATCGAGCTCTTCCTGCGGCCGGGCGAAGTCGCCGAAGCGCTTGCGCAGTTCCTCGATGATGCGGCGGGCGCGCTGCACGTCGATGTCGCCCGGCACTTTCACCGTCGAGTCGTCGCCATAGTCGTGGCCGCGCAGCGGCCGGCCGAGCGGATCGGTGTCCTGCTGGGCGCGCGACTGACCGAAGCGGCCGCCATGGCCCTGGCCCGGCCCCTGGCCCATTTGCTGCTGCATCGATTGGGCAAGGCTCTGCGCGCCCTTGCGCATGGCGTCGAGCGCGCGGCCCTGCGAGCCGACGGCATTGTCGCTATCGCCCTGGCCGAGTTCGCCCGCGGCGTCGCCCATCGCGTCGCCGGCCTGGCCGAGCTGATCCATCTGATCCTGGCCCGGACCGCGCGGGCCTTCCTGGCCTTCCGGCCCCTGCGAATTGTCGCCAAAACCGTGGTTCTTCAGATCGTCGAGCAATTTGTTGAGGCGATCGCGCAAGGCCTGCTGGTTCTGCCGCAATTCGCCGAGCGAGCCTGAGCCGGGTTGTTGCGGCTGGCCGGGTTTGCCGTGCTGGCCCGGCCGCGCGTCCTGCCGGCGTTGATCCTGGCCTTGTTTGAAGGTGCGGTCGCGCAAATCCTGCTGCTGGCGGATCATATCGCCGAGTTCGTCGAGCTCCGACATCATGTCGTCGTCGTCGCCGTTGCCGGCCTCGGGCGAGGCCATCTGCAGATTTTCCATCATCTGCGTCAATTGCTGCAGCAATTGCCGGGCCGCATCCTTGGCGCCGCTGCGCGCCAAGTTCTCCAGCCGGTCGAGCATGCTTCGCAGATCTTTCTGGCTCAGCACTTGCGCATTGGGATCGAGCGGCCGCGCCAATTGCTGGCTGTTCCTTAATTGCTCGGCCATGGCCTGCATGAAGCGATCCATCGCCGCGCGCAGCTGATCCATCAATTGTTTGATCTCGTCGTCGCTGGCGCCGCGGTCGAGCGCCTGCTGCAGCGCGGTTTCGGCATTGCGCACGGCCTGTTCGGCGCTGGAAATATCGCCGTCTTCGAGTTCGACCGCCATCTGCCACAGCCGCGTCACCACATCGCGCAGATCGTTGTCGCTCTTGGCGCGCACCAGCGACCAGAAAATCGTGCGCAACCCGAGATAGACGCTCGCCTGCGGGGTGAATTTTTCCGGCGCGATGGCGAGCGCATCGAGCGCGGTGATGACGAGCGGCCGCGCATTGGCGTCGAGCGCGAGATTGCGCCGCTGCTCGATGAGCGCGCGCGCCAGCGGTTTGGTGAACACGCGCTCGGGCAGCCGGAAACTGAACGGCTCGCTCTTGCCGGTATTGCCGCCTTCGTCGTGGGCGACCAGCGTCATCGTCACTTCGGCGCCGGCCCAGGGATGATCGGTCAGATCCTTGATCGTCTGGCCAACCGCGTTTTTGGTGCGCGCCTGCGGCAAGACCAGCGCAAAATCCGGCGGGCCGTAGAGCGGATGGGGCGCTTGCGACGTGGCCTGACTCTGTGGCGAGGACGGGACTTGTTGCGTGGGGGGCGCCGGCGCGGCCGGGGCCTCCTTGCGGGCAAAAGTCGCTTCGGCCTGCGTTACCCCGTAATCGTCCTCGAGCCGGTAGGAGAGGAGGAGCGAGCCGCGGTTCTGCTGCTCGGGATCCTTGGTCAGCGCGATGGTGGGCGGCTGATCGGGGATGGCGTTGAACGGCCACACCAGGTCGTCGCCGGCGCCGTGCAAGGTCGCCGTTCCGGTCGCGCTGATTTTGAAACGATGCTCCTCAGTGCCGGCCGGCGTGTGCGCCTCCTGTTTGTCCGGCGTCACGCCGCCGGTCGAGGAGACATCGAGATTGAGCTTGCCGGTGGAGCGCACGATCAGCGTCGAGCCGGTCGGCACCGCGACCGGACCTTCGGCCGGCGCCGTTCCGCCCGTCTCGCCGGGATGGATACCGGCGAGCGCGATCGGCGGCTTGCCGGTATAGCCGGGCGGCGTCACCCAGGCGTCGACGCGGAAATCGGCCGGCAATCCGACGCCCTGGAAATCGAAGGCCGCCGCGATGCGTTTCCAGCGCTCTCCGCCGGCGGCGACAAACGTCGCGACGCAGGCGATGAGCACCAGCGCGCGCAAAGCGTAAGGGTCGCGCCACGGCAGGCGCGGCGCGGCGTGGCCGGGTTTGAGGGCGCGCGCCGCCTGCAACGAGCGCTCGATATGGGCGTTCCACAGCGCGAGCGTGTAGGGATCGTTCGGCGCCGCCGCGAGCGTGTCGGCGATCGCAGTGGCCGGGCGATGCCGCACCCCGCTGCCGCGATCGAGCCGCCGCAAGGCGTCGCGCAATGCCGGGAAGCGCAGGAAGACGAGCGGGGCCAGCGCGGCAAGCGCCACACCCGCAAAGCCGACCAACAAAGCCATCCGCGCCGGCGCCGGCAGCCAGAGCCACACACCGAGCCAGGACGCAGCGAGGAACAGACCGACGGCGGTCGCGAGCGCGGCAAGCGCCGGCCACAGCCGCTCCCAGAAAATAATGACACGCGCCCGCCGCACTGCGGCTTCCAGCACTGTGCGCGCGGCCGTGTCGCGATCGCCGGCGCGTGCCAGGCCAGGCTGGGGCGAAGGCAGTTCGGTCACAACAGTTCCGTCATTTGTGGGCATCCCCGGCGACATTTGTGCCTGAGAACACAATAACATGAGGGCCGGTTCATGGCATCTTGGCCCCGGAACCGGCCCCGCTATCGGTCAGGAAAGCAAGATCGAAGCCACCGCCGCGGCCCTCAAAGCCAGCCCGGCAGGCGGTCGAGCGCGATCAATTCTTCGGCCGTGACGCGCGGCCGGATCACCGCCCATTCGTCATTGCGAACAAGCACTTCGGGGATCAGCGCCCGGCTATTATAGGTGCCGGATTGGGTCGCCCCATAGGCGCCGGCGGTCATCACCGCGAGGAGATCGCCCGAGCGCGGCTCGACGAGCGAACGATCGAGCGCCAGGAAGTCGCCCGACTCGCAGACCGGCCCGACCACGTCGGCCGTGATTCGCGGCGCCCCCGGCGTCGTTTGCCGCACCGGGCGAATGTCGTGATAGGCCTCGTAAAGCGTCGGGCGGATGAGATCGTTCATCCCGGCATCGACGATGACGAAGGTCTTGGCTTCGCCGCGCTTCACATAGATCACGCGGGTGACCAGAATTCCGGCATTGCCGACGATGAGACGGCCCGGCTCGAAGATCAGCTTGCAGCCGAGATTTTTTGTGGCGCGCTTGACGATCGCCGCATAGGCGTCGGGATCGGGCGGCGGCTCATTGTCCTCGCGATAGGGAATGCCGAGCCCGCCGCCGAGATCGATATGCGTGATGCTGTGGCCGTCGGCGCGCAGCACGGCGACGAAATCGGCCAGCAAGGAAAATGCATCGCCGAACGGATCGAGTTCGATGATCTGGCTGCCGATATGCATGTCGACGCCGGTGATGCGCACGCCCTTGAGCTTCGCGGCCTTGGCGTAGACATCGCGCGCCTGGCTGATCGGAATGCCGAATTTATTCTCGGCCTTGCCGGTTGCGATCTTTTTGTGGGTTTTCGGATCGACATCGGGATTGACGCGGATCGAAATGGCGGCGGTGCGGCCCTTGGCGGCGGCGATCGACGAAAGCAATTCAAGCTCCGGCTCGGACTCGACATTGACGCAGAGAATGCCTTGATCGACGGCGAGCGCGAGTTCGCGCGCGGTCTTGCCGACGCCGGAGAACATGATCTTGTCGGCTGGAATTCCAGCCGCACGGGCGCGCAGCAACTCGCCTTCGGAGACGACATCGGCGCCGGCGCCTAACTTTGCCAGAGTAGCGATCACCGCCTGATTGGAATTCGCCTTCATGGCGTAACAGACAAGCGCCTCGACATCGGCGAAGGCGCCGGCAAAGACCTTATAGTGCCGCTCGATGGTGGCGCTCGAATAGCAATAGAACGGCGTGCCGACGGCGTCCGCGAGGCTTACGAGATCGACGGCTTCGGCGTGCAGCACGCCGGAGCGATAATCAAAATAATGCATGGAGCGTCTTTAGCTGGAGAAATTGAGCTCCGCCACAGCCGAAGCTGCGCCTGGCGGAGCTAGCGCAATATCGGATCGAGAATGAAGGATTTTTTCTGTCCCGGCGTCGCCACCGGATTGCCCTGAGCGTCGAAGCCGGTCCGCACCGCGGGATCCTCGGCCGAGCCGGGCGCGGGGGTGCCGCTTGGGGAGTTCAGTTGCGTGGCCGGCGTCGCCGGCCCGGGCGGCAGTTCAAGCGGCCCGGCGCGGCCGCAACCGGACAGGCCGAGCGCTGCGATAGTGGCGATGGTCAGCGCAACACGGAGTGTCAAACGATCGGCTGTCACAGCACGCTCCCCAAACCCAATTGTGTCAGCAAAGCCTAACGCCGCGGCGATTTTGTGTCGCCAAAGCATCGCCGAAGGCCGTTGCCAAAGAATTATGCCTTTTTATTCAACCTTTTGAGCCAAGCCTCTTAAGCCAAGCCTTTTAAGCCAAGCCTTGGCCTGGGCCCGCACGTTATTCGGAGCGGTGCCACCATAGGCCGCCCGGCTCTTCACCGAATTGGCAACCGAGAGCACCGCGAACACCGCCTTGGTGATCCGGGGCTCGATTTGCTGCATCGCCTTCAGCGGTAATTGATCGAGCGCGACCCCTTGCTCCGCCGCGGCAGCAACGATCCGCCCGGTGACGTGATGGGCTTTGCGGAACGGCAGCTTGAGCGTGCGCGTCAGCCAGTCGGCGAGGTCGGTCGCGGTCGAATAACCCTCGCCGGCAGCCTCCTGCATCCGCGCCATATCGGGTTCGAGATCGCCGACCATGCCGGTCATGGCCCGCAGCGACAGCGCGAGCGCGCCGATGGCGTCGATCGCGCCCTCTTTGTCCTCTTGCAGATCCTTCTGATAGGCGAGCGGCAAGCCCTTGATCACGACCATGAGCCCGGTCAGCGCGCCGACGATACGCCCGGTCTTGGCGCGCACCAGCTCGGCCGCGTCCGGATTGCGCTTCTGCGGCATCATCGAGGAGCCGGTGGTGAATTTGTCCGACAGCTTGACGAGACCGGTGAGCGGCGACGACCAGATCACGATCTCTTCGGCAAAGCGCGACAGATGCAGCGAAGCAATGGCGCAGGCCGACAAAGTCTCCAGCACGAAATCGCGGTCGGCGACCGCATCGAGCGAGTTCGCCATCGGCCGCGCAAAGCCGAGCGCCTTCGCGGTCATGCGGCGATCGATCGGAAACGACGTGCCGGCGAGCGCGCCGGCGCCGAGCGGGCTTTCGTTGAGGCGGGCGCGCGCATCGGCGAAGCGGCCGCGGTCGCGCCCCGCCATCTCGACATAAGCCAAGAGATGATGCCCGAAGGTCACCGGCTGCGCCGGCTGCAAATGGGTGAAGCCCGGCATCACGGCGTCGGCGTGCTTAAGCGCCTTTTCGGCGAGCGCGCGCTGATAGCCGGCGAGCGCTAGATCGAGTTCGTCGATCGCGTCGCGCACCCAGAGCCGGAAATCGGTCGCGACCTGATCGTTGCGCGAACGCGCGGTATGGAGCCTCCCGGCCGCCGGGCCGATCAGATCCGATAACCTGCTCTCGACATTCATGTGGATGTCTTCAAGCGCCCGCTTGAACGAGAATTTTCCCGCCTCGATCTCTGACAGGATCGTGTCTAGACCGTGAGCGATGCGCTTTGCATCTTGCGCCGCGATAATGCCTTGTTTGGCGAGCATCGCCGCATGCGCCTTGCTGGCGGCAATGTCCTGCCGGTAGAGGTGACGATCGAAGTGGATAGAGGCGTTGATGTCCTCCATGATCGGGTCGGGACCCGAGCCGAAGCGTCCACCCCACATCTTGTTGCTCATGACACGGAAATCCAGTCTCTCATGACCGAGCAATTCGTCCCGCCGCTACGGAAAATCGGCCTGTTGCGGCTCGTTTCGGCCGCGGCAGCGGTAGGAGTCCTTGCCGTCCTGGCGGGGGTATACGGGATTGGCGCCTTGCGAACAAACCCGGCCGACGCCGCTTGCCGGCCGGCAGTTAACGCCGGGAAGCAAATCGCGCCGCTGGTCCATGGCGAAGTAGCGGCGCTCGCGGTGGCGCAATCGCCGTTCCACATGCCCGACCTCGCCTTCAAGGACGCCCAAGGCCATGACAAGACACTCGCCAATTGGCGCGGCCGCAGCGTGCTTTTCAATCTCTGGGCCACTTGGTGCGTACCGTGCCGCCGCGAAATGCCGGCGCTCGATGCGCTGCAGGCCAAGCTCGGCGGGCCGGATTTCGAGGTCGTCGCCGTCAACATCGACACCCGCGATCCGCAAAAGCCGCAAGCCTTCCTCAAGGACGTCGGCATCAGCCACCTCGCCTATTATTCCGACCAGAGCGCGCGCGTGTTCGAGAATCTGAAGACTGCCGGCAAAGCCTTCGGCATGCCGACGACGGTGATCGTCGACCGTGCAGGCTGCGAGATCGCCACCATGGCGGGGCCAGCGGAGTGGGCGAGCGAGGACGGCGTGAAGCTTGTCAGCGCGGCCATTGGCAGCGACGCCAACGGCGCTACGCGCTGACGTCGAGATTAGTTCCGATCTTCGCCGCCACATTGGCGAGCGGCGCAATATTCTTCTGCGCGGCGTCGATCAGCTTGGCCACCGAAGCGCCCTGATCCGCTTTCATGCGGGCAAAGTCCGCCGCGACCGAAAGCTGCATCAAGCCGGTCTGGGCGCCGAGGAAAGCCTTGACAAGGCTCATATTCATAACAGCCGCATGATTGACGACTAAGTTTAAGAACCCATGAATCCGGGGTAGCGACCGCTACTACCGCGCCCAAAGCTGAAAGCCGGCAATGACGATTTCGACGGCGATCAACACGACGATGATCAGCTCGAGCCGCAGCGAGCGTTCGGTGTCAATGATATCGGCGAAGGCCTTCGCGGAATCAGAGATCACGGTGAGCTTGCGCGTCAACACATCGGCGCGCTCCTTCAATTCGTATTCGTCCTCGAGCCGCGCGTAGAGGCGTTCCAGATCGGGACGCTCCCAGAGCACGTCGGGCTTTTCGGCGACGGCGACGAGACCGGAGACCCGGTGCTGCACCAGCAGCGCATTGCCGATGTGCTTGAGGATGGCGCGGCGGCCGCCGGGGGTACGGCCGCGGGCCGCCAATTGCTGGGCGATCGGCTGGATCACGCCGAAAACGGTCGCGACGTTTTTCTCGTCATGCGCCAACACGACGCTGGTGGCGAGCGCGTCCGCGATCAGCAAAGTGTGCTCGGTGGTCAACGCCTTGACCACGATCGCGCCCGACGGCGCGATTTGATCGTCCCGGTCCGGCGCGATCTCGATTTGCACGGTCTCTTCTTCGCGCGGCTCGATCGGCCCGACGACGCGGCCGTCCAAGCGGCGGATGACCTCGTCCTCTTCAAGCGGCGACATGCCGACCATGACGGCAACGCCGTAGCGGAAGAGCGCGACAATGCCCCGCTGGCCGGCGCGGAACGCGAGCGGGAGCGTCGACAACACGTCGCTGCGTTCGAGGCCCGCCGTTTCGATGCGGTCGCCAAGCAATAGCGCCCGAAACGTGATGCGCCCTTCGCGCGCGGTCGGCAATTCGGTCATCACAATCTCGTGTTGGCTACGACAGGGGCGGCTGAATGGGCCGCTGAATGCCGCCTTTGAACTGGATTTGCCGGAAAAAAGATAGTGCGTGCGGAACGGTTGACAGCGACGCTCGCGGTCCTATACTTAACCACATGGTTAAGGTTTCAAGTTCGCCGCTCGACCGCACCTTCGCGGCGCTTGCCGATCCGACGCGCCGCGCGCTGGTGATGCGGCTTGCGGCCGAGCCCGATCTGTCGGTGAGCGAGCTCGCCGCGCCGTTCAAGATGTCGCTGCCGGCGGTCATGAAGCATCTCGACGTGCTGTCGGACGCAGGCCTCGTCGGGCGCAGCAAAACCGGGCGCACCGTGGCCTGCCGGCTCGACGCCGAACCGATGCGCGACGCGTTCGACTGGCTCTATCGCTATCAAAAGTTCTGGTCCGAGCGGCTCGATCGCCTTGCCGCATTTTTGGAAGAGGAAGAACAATCATGGCCACCCAAACAGCCACCAAACCGAGCCTCACTCTCAAGCGGCGGCTCAAAGCGCCGCCCGCCAAGGTCTTCGCGGCGTTCGCCGATCCGGAAAAAGTAAAGCTCTGGATGGGACCGGGCGAAGTCAAAGCGGTAAGCGCCGAGAGCGATACGCGCCCCGGCGGGCGTTACCGCTGGTTGATGCAAGCGCCGAACGGCGAGCAACACGATGTCAGCGGCGTCTATCGCGAAGTCATCCCGAACCAGAAGCTCGTTTTCACCTGGGCCTGGAAGTCGACACCGGAGCGCGAGTCGCTGGTGACCGTCGAGATCAAGCCCGACGGCGACGGCTCGCTGTTGACGCTGACCCACGAGCAATTTTTCGACGAGGAAGCGCGCGACCGCCATCAGGGCGGCTGGAACGGCGCGCTCGACAAGATGCAGAAGCTTTTCGCCTGAGCGTCGCGCGAACGACACCTTAGGAAGCGATGCTCACGTGTTTCGCGTTCTATCTGCATGGAGGATGCAATGGCCTGGACACACGGAAATTTCTACTGGAACGAACTGCTGACCCGCGACGTCGAACGCGCCAAGAAATTCTATAGCGAAACCATCGGTTGGACCTTCGACGCCATGCCGATGGGACCGGGCGGCACCTATTGGGTCGCCGCCATGAACGGCGAACCGGTCGGCGGCATTTTCCCGACCGACCAGCCCGGTTTTGAAAACGTACCGGAAGCCTGGATGTCCTATCTCGCCGTCGACGATGTCGACGCCCGCGTCAAGAAAGCGGAGGCCGCCGGAGCCAAATTGATGCGGCCGATTTTCGACGTGCCGAATGTCGGGCGCATCGCGGTCTTGCTGGAACCGGGCGGCGCCGGTGTCGGCTGGATGACGCCTGTGAATTGATCCACCTCTCCCCGCGCGCGGGGAGAAGGAGCAGAAAAGGAGGAACCCATGCAACCGCACAAGATCGTATCGCATGACGAATGGGTCGCCGCGCGCAAGGCTTATCTCGCCGAGGAAAAGGCGTTCAGCCGGGCGCGCGATGGATTGAGCAAGAAGCGCCGCGAACTGCCATGGGAGAAAGTCGAAAAGAACTACGTGTTCGACGGACCGAACGGCAAGGAAACGCTCGGCAATCTGTTCGGCGGCAAGAGCCAGCTCATCGTCTATCACTTCATGCTCGGCCCCGGCTGGGAAGCGGGCTGCCCGAGTTGCTCGCTGATCGCCGATCATTTCGACGGCGCGGTGGTGCACTTGGCGCAACGCGACATATCGTTCGTCGCGATCTCGCGCGCCCCGCTCGCCGAAATCGAGAAATTCAAGGCCCGCATGGGTTGGCATTTCAAATGGGTGTCGTCGTTCGGCACCGACTTCAATGTCGATTATCAAGTCTCGGTGACGCCGCAGGAGAAGGCCGGCGGTGCCGTGATGTATAACTACGAACTCATCAAGAGCTTCCCGAGCGACGAGCGGCCCGGCGCCAGCGTCTTCTTCAAGAACGACGCCGGCGAGGTGTTCCACACCTATTCGACCTATGGTCGCGGTCTCGATATCCTGATCGGCGCGTATAATTTCATCGACCTCGCGCCGAAAGGCCGCGACGAAGGCGGGCTTGCTTATTCGATGGCCTGGGTGCGCCATCACGACCGTTACGAAAACGCCATCGTCGATACAAAAGCGTCATACCAACAACCGAAAACTACCTCATGCTGCGATTAGCGTGGCTTGCCGCGTCGCGGAAATTTGCAAATGAGCTTTGAAATCAAGCTTTGAAATGAACTGTAAAACTAAACTGGGGAGGAATTAGATGTCGATCGAGCTCAAATACCTGGCCTTTACGGCCATGCTGACCGCATCGCTGTGGATTCCCTACATCGCCTGCCAAGTGATGACGAACGGTTTTCTCAGTCAGGAAAACTATGTCGATCCGGCGGCGCGCCCGGTGCCGCTGTGGGGCAAGCGCGCCGACCGCGTCTACATCAATGCGGTCGAGACCTTCGCGCCCTTCGCGGCGCTGGTGATTCTGATCCAGCTCACCGGCAAGGCCGATGCGACGACGGCGTTCTGGGCACAGTCGTTCTTCTGGCTGCGCGTGGCGCATGCCGTCGTCTACTGGGCCGCCATTCCCTATATCCGCACCGTCGTCTTCACGCTCGGCTACGTCTGCGTCATCGGCCTGTTCATCGAGCTGATGAAGTGACCGCGCTCGACTTTCCCTGCACCCGCAGGGAGAGAAAAGTTCTCATACCGTAGGAGTAGACCATGAAGCTCTATGGCTTTCCCGCCTCGCCGAACACCTGGAAGGTTCGCGCGGTGGCCTCTTATCTGAAGACGCCGCTCGAATTCGAATTCGTCGACCTGACCAAGGGCGCGCAATACGCGCCCGCCTATCTGGCGCTCAATCCGACCGGCCGCACGCCGACGCTTGTCGATGGCGATTTCACGCTGTGGGAATCGAACGCGATCATGCAATACATCGCCGGCAAGTCGGCGACCCCGTTATGGCCGAACGATGTCCGCGCCCGCGCCGACATCACCCGCTGGCAATGCTGGGAACTTGCGCATTGGGGCGCCCAGGCTTGCGGGCCGCTGACCTTCGAAAACCTGGTGAAAAAATTCGTCAATCTCGGCGCGCCTGACGCGGCCGCCGTCGCCAAGGCCACCGAAGCGTTCAACAAAGAGGCCAAGGTGCTCGATGCGCATCTGGCGAAGCATCAGTACCTCGCCGGTGGCACGCTGACGCTCGCCGACTTCACGGTCGCGGCGCCATTGTTTCATGCGCAGGGCGCCGGCATGCCGGTCGGCCCCTATGCCAATGTCGGCGCCTGGTTCGGCCGCGTGTCGTCGCTGCCGTGCTGGAGCGAGACCGCGCCGCAAATGGCCGCCGCGGCGTGAATGAGAAACACCTCTCGCCGCGTGCGGGGAAAGGTCGAGTGAGCGAAGCGAACGAGGGTGAGTGGGCCTATCCGCGATTCTGAGCCAAGCGGCAGCGCCCCCTCGTCCGAACCTTCTCCCCGTGCGCGGGGAGAAGGAGGCGCAAGCCGCATTCACGAATTTCTTATCTGGTCGGAACCGGCTTCTCGCCGCGATAGTCGTAGAAGCCGCGCTGCGTCTTGCGGCCGAGCCAGCCGGCCTCGACGTATTTCACCAGCAGCGGGCACGGCCGATATTTGGAATCGGCTAGGCCCTCGTGCAGCACCTGCATCACCGACAGGCAGGTATCGAGCCCGATGAAGTCGGCGAGTTCGAGCGGCCCCATCGGGTGATGGGCGCCGAGCCGCATCGCCCGGTCGATCGCCTCGACATTGCCGACGCCCTCGTAGAGCGTGTAGATCGCTTCGTTGATCATCGGCAGCAAAATGCGATTGACGATGAAGGCCGGGAAGTCCTCCGACACCGCGATCTGCTTGCCGAGCTTGGTGATGAATTGCTTGGTCGATTCGAAGGTCGCATCGTCGGTGGCGATGCCGCGGATCACTTCGACCAGTTCCATCAGCGGCACCGGATTCATGAAATGAATGCCGATGAAACGCTCCGGCCGGTCGGTCGAGGCGGCGAGCCGCGTGATCGAGATCGACGACGTGTTGGTGCCGACGATGGCCTCGGGCTTCAGTCCCGGGCAGAGCGCGGCGAAGATTTTGCGCTTGAGCTCCTCATGCTCGGTGGCGGCTTCGATGACCAGATCGCAATCGCCCAGATCGCCGAGCGTATTGGCGGCGGAGATGCGCTTGATCGCGGCCTGGCGTTCCTCGTCGCTGATGCGCTGCCGGCTCACCTGGCGCTGCAGATTGCCGTCGATGGTGGCGATGCCTTCGGCAATGCGGTCGACGGCGATGTCGTTGAGCAACACATTGTAGCCGGACAGCGCGCAGACATGGGCGATGCCGTTGCCCATCTGGCCGGCGCCGACGACGCCGATCTTATGAATGGAATGAGCCATCCTGTCCGCCTGCTCGCCGCGCTGCTGCTCGCTGCGCGCCTTGGACCGATCCTTGACCTCGACCATATCGACTCACCTTCAACTTTTACGACGATCTCGGCCAATACGCCAGTTGGGCTCAGTGCTTGACCTTGTCGAGCTCGGCGGCGAGCTCCGGCAGTGCTTGGTAGAGATCCGCCACCAATCCGTAATCGGCGACCTGAAAGATCGGAGCTTCCTCGTCCTTGTTGATCGCGACGATGACTTTTGAATCCTTCATGCCGGCGAGATGCTGAATGGCGCCGGAGATGCCGACGGCGATGTACAGATCCGGAGCCACGACCTTCCCGGTCTGGCCGACCTGCCAGTCGTTCGGCGCGTAACCGGCATCGACCGCCGCACGCGAGGCGCCGATCGCGGCGCCGAGCTTGTCCGCCACCGGCTCGATATATTTGGTGAAGTTTTCGCGGTTTTGCATCGCCCGGCCGCCCGAAATGATGATCTTGGCCGAGGTCAGTTCCGGCCGCTCGGATTTCGACAATTCTTCGCCGATGAAACCGGAGAGGCCCGGATCCGCCGCCGCCGTCACCGCTTCGATCGGCGCGGCCGCGGCGCCCGCGGCGGTCGCCTGGAAGGTTGCCGTGCGCACCGTGATGACGCGCTTCTTCTCGCCCGAGCGCACAGTCTGGATGGCATTGCCGGCATAGATCGGCCGCTCGAAAGTGTCGGGGCCGACGACCTTGATGATGTCGGAAATCTGCATCACATCGAGCAGCGCCGCGACCCGCGGCATGATGTTCTTCCCCGACGTGGTCGCCGCCGCCATGATAGTTTCGTAAGGGCCGGCCAGCGCGACGATCAGCGCCGCGGTCGGCTCGGCCAGCATGTGCTCGTAGGCGGGAGCATCCGCGAGCAGAACCTTCGCCACGCCGTCGAGCTTCGCCGCCGCCTCGGCAACCGTCTTGCAATTGTGCCCGGCGACCAGAATATGCACCTCGACGCCGAGCGCCTTGGCGGCCGTCAATGCTTTGGTGGTTGCGTCTTTGAGCGCAACATTGTTGTGCTCGGCGACAAGAAGTGTCGGCATCAGATCGCCCCCGCCTCGTTCTTGAGCTTGTCGACCAGTTCGGCCACGGTCTTGACCTTGATGCCGGCCTTGCGCACCGGCGGTTCCGCGGTCTTGAGCACTTCGAGCCGTGGCTTGATATCGACACCGTAGTCGGCGGCGGTCTTTTCCGCGATCGGCTTCTTCTTCGCCTTCATGATGTTCGGCAGCGAGGCGTAGCGCGGCTCGTTCAAGCGCAGGTCGGTGGTGACGATGGCCGGCAGCTTGAGCTTCACGGTCTGGAAGCCGCCATCGACTTCGCGCGTCACCAGGATGGCGTCGCCGTCGAGCGCCAGCTTGGAGGCGAAGGTGCCCTGCGGCCAGCCCAACAGCGCCGCCAGCATCTGGCCGGTCTGATTGCAGTCGTCGTCGATCGCCTGTTTGCCGAGCACGATCAGGCCCGGCTGTTCCTCATCCGCAATCGCCTTGAGGATTTTGGCGACCGCGAGCGGTTCGATCGCGCCTTCGGCCTTGACCAGAATGCCGCGGTCGGCGCCCATCGCGAGCGCGGTGCGGATAGTCTCGGCGGCCTGCGCCGGGCCGATCGAGGCGGCGATGATCTCGCTGGCTTTGCCGGCTTCCTTGAGCCGGATCGCTTCTTCGACCGCGATCTCGTCGAACGGGTTCATCGACATTTTTACATTGCCGAGTTCGACGCCCGAACCGTCAGGTTTGACCCGGATTTTCACGTCCTTGTCGATCGCCCGCTTTACGGGCACGAGAATTTTCATGGTTGCTGTATTCGGCTTTAAGGATCGGATGTTGTTCTTTGCCGCTCACGGGCGCCGTCGGCGACCCGGCGATGCTGCGGTGCAAGAAACCTAACGGCCGTAACGCTTGCGGTCAACGCCGCTCAGCGGTTCTGGCCGGGCTTCCAAAGCACGTCCTGGGTGCCCTTGGCGTTGGTGTAACGGCTTGCCACGAATAGGAAATCCGACAGGCGGTTGATGTATTTGAGCACCGCCTCGCCAACGCTCTCGCTCGCGTCGTCCTTCAGTTCGACGATCAGCCGCTCGGCGCGGCGGCATATGGTACGGGCGAGATGGAGGTAGGCCGAGGCGGCACTGCCGCCCGGCAGCACGAAGGAGCGCAGCGGCTCAAGCCCGGCATTGAAGCGGTCGATCTCGGCTTCGAGCCAGGCCACTTGGTTGTCGGTCACCGTCAGCCGCGCGCCGTCCGGCCCCCTGCCCTTGCCCGGTGTGCAGAGATCCGCGCCGACATCGAACAGGTCGTTCTGGATGCGCGACAGCGCGGCGTCGAGCTCGCTCTCATGCGCGGTATGCAGCCGCGCGACGCCGATCGCGGCATTGACCTCGTCGATGGTGCCATAAGCCGCGATGCGGCGATCGTATTTCTTGCGCCGTTCCCCGGTGCCGAGCGCAGTCGTGCCGTCATCACCGGTCCGGGTGTAGATTTTGTTGAGGAATACCATCGCCCGAATACCAAAGTCCCTCGGCTCATTTCCCCATGATCAGGAGCGCGAGCATGATCACGCCGATGGCGATCGCCTGCAACAACACGCGCAGCCGCATCAGCTTCTGCGACGTGTTGCCGGAGCCACCCATCACCATATTGGCGAGGCCGAGCAACAGCACGATCGCGACCGCGCCGATGGCGATCGGGACCGCGACATGAGACATGAAATTAGCCATAGCCCCCTTGTAGCCCGGCTGGAGGGGAAGTGAAACAGGGGGAATCTGTCATTCCACGGCCTAGCGAAGCGAGGAGCACAGGATGACGAAAAACTCACCCCCAGAGGTGCTTCTCGATATCGTAGACCGGATGCCGGGTGAGATCCTTGTCGATCTCCGCTACGATCTTTTTCTTCACGTCGGCGTGGAAGGCCTTGCGCAAATCGGCGAGCGCGCGCGGCGGCGCGACGATGACGAGCGCCTCCACCTTGCGGTCGCGCACGATTTTCTCCAGCGCCGCCGCCACGTCGTGGGCGAATTTGTGCTCTTCGAGATCGTGCCAATCGGTTTGCGACACGCTCGAACGGCGCGGACCGAGCGACGAATGAGAGCTGCCCGGACGGTCGGTGCCCTGATCGTGGGTCGCCGGGTTTTTCTGATCGTTGAAAACCTGCTCGGTCTTCAGATCGGGGAATTGCGCATCGCCTTCGTTACGCAAGATCAGTGCCTTGCGGCCGTCGCCGACGAACACATAGGCGTTATGCGGAATTTTGACTTTTGTCATGGGTGAACTCGCGGCCATTGCGTTGCGGACGGCAACCATGCGCGACGGCGGCGATGCCCGCTTTGACCTTAATCAATCGGCGGCACAGCGGATTTGTTCCGAACCGAGGCCAGTGACTGTCAATTCGAACCGTCGAGCAGGCGCCGGGCGATGACGTGGGCCTGGATTTCGGCCGCGCCCTCGAAAATATTGAGAATGCGGGCGTCGCACAGAATGCGCGACACCGGGAATTCGAGAGCAAAGCCGTTGCCGCCGTGGATCTGCACGGCGTTGTCGGCCGCCGCCCAGGCGACGCGCGCCGCCAACAGCTTGGCCATGCCGGCTTCGAGGTCGCAGCGCCGCCCGGAATCCTTTTGCCGCGCCGCGTAATAAGTGAGCTGCCGCGCGATCATGATCTCGACCGCCATCATGGCGATCTTGTCGGAGACCCGCGGGAAGCTCGCGATCGGTTCGCCGAACTGAACGCGCGCGGTGGCATAAGTCAGCGCCTGTTCCATGGCGGCCTGCGCCACGCCGATGGCGCGCGCCGCGGTCTGGATGCGGGCCGCCTCGAAGGTCGCCATCAGCTGCTTGAAGCCCAGCCCTTCGACGCCGCCCAGGAGGTTCTCCGCCTTCACGGTGAAGCCGTCGAAGGCGATTTCGTATTCCTTCATGCCGCGATAGCCGAGCACTTCGATTTCGGTACCCGTCATGCCGTCCGCCGGAAACGGATTTGCGTCATCGCCGCGCGGCTTTTCGGCAAGCAGCATGGAAAGCCCGCGATAGCCGGTCTCGGCCGGATTGGTGCGCACCAGAAGCGTCATCAGATCGGCGCGCACCGGGTGCGTGATCCAGGTCTTGTTGCCGTAGACCTTGTAGACGTCGCCCTGGCGCACCGCGCGCGTCTTCAGCGAGGCGAGATCGGAGCCGGTATTCGGCTCGGTGAACACCGCCGTCGGCAGCACTTCGCCGGAGGCGATTTTCGGCAGCCATTTGCGTTTCTGTTCTTCGGTGCCGGAGCCGAGGATCAATTCGGCGGCGATCTCGGATCGCGTGCCCAGCGAGCCGACCCCGATGTAGCCGCGCGACAATTCCTCGGAGACGACGCACATCGATTCCTTGCCCAGCCCCATGCCCTCGTAGTCCTCAGGGATGGTCAGGCTGAACACGCCGAGCTCGGACATCTGCGCAATGATGTCGAGTGGGATGTAATTGTTCTTCAGATGCCACGCTTGCGCGAACGGCACGACCCGGCCGTCGGCGAATTTGCGCATCTCCTCGCGGATCGAATCGAGCGTATCTTCGAGGCCGCAGGCGCCGACGGTCGCGTCGTGGTGCTGCCGGATCAGTTCGACGAGGCGGGCCCGGCGCGGCGCGGTATTGCCGGTCGCGATCAGATGCTCGACGGCGGGCGTCGCGCGCGACGCCGCGGCGGCCGGGCTTACGCCCAGATCCGACAGCCGCACGATCTCGCCCTGGCTCATCGGGATGCCGCCAAAGATCTGCGCCAGAAATTCGCCGGCGCCGATGCGGACCAGAAGCTCCTCGGTCTCGCCGAGGGCCCCGTTCTCGGACAGCCGTTGCGCATAAGCCGACAATTGCCGAATTGCCTCCACATAGGTCGCGAGCCAGGCGAGCCCATGGGTCGCGCGCTGTTCGCGGTCGAGCACGCGCGCCACCGGACGGCCCTCGATCGTGACCCGGTCGGCTACGGCCCGGCGGGCATCGGCAAACAGCGCCTCGACGGCCCCCACCGCGTCGGCAAGCGCGGTGATGATCGTGGGCTCACCGGAAGATTGGCCGGCAGGGAGTTGGGAGGCGGCAAGCGGCATGGTTGGCTCCGATGAGCTGCTCTGAGAGCTGCAAAAGGCGTCCCGGCCTGCCCGCAAGCTTACGCGTGCGGTGCACAAAAGCCAATGCGGGCAACGGCAAAAGACGCCTTCCCTGCCATCGCCCCACCCGACACGGCGGCGAGGCCCGAATGCCGGCGAACGGCAGCCGTTTCTTGCACAATATTAACCATTTTAGGTTGTTCTGGACTGCAGCGGGCCACCGTTTCGTGGCAGCGCGGGAGGAAGACCGCACTGCGACTTTTCCGCCGAAAGCTTTAGCGTCCGATCGGGTCCTCGATGGTCATTGCGCAGTTTTTTTCCCGACTGTCGGTCCGCGCCCGCATCATCGTGCTCGGGCTCATCCCGGTGGTCGGCTTTTTCGCGATCGGCTTGGCGTTCCTGACCGGCGACGCCCAGCTCGGTGCCGCCTTCGACAGCGTCCACCGCAATACCGAAGTCGCCGACGCCAGCCGTAATCTCAAGACCGGCCTCATGACAATGCGGGCCGCGACCACCGAATTCGTCGCCAATCCATCCGACGCCGAGGTCAAGGATTTCGACGACGGCCAGGCGCTGGCGATGCGTTGCCTTGACCGCATCGCGGCTTCGCTTACCGCCGATCAGCAAGACACCGTGACGCCGCTGCGCATCACCGTGCGCGACCTCAAGGCGAGCTTCGACAGCCTCGTTGCCGAGCAACGGACGCTGGGCTTCACCGACAAGGACGGCGTGCTCGCCGATCTGATCGCGTCGAGCAAAGCCGTCGAGTCCATTATTCACGAGGACCTGTCCTGGGTTGCCGATAACGATCGCGCTCAGCTCCTGGTCTCGCTTCTCACCATGCGCCGCTACGGCATCGAATATCGCCTCAAGCACGACCCGGCGATCCAAGGACAATTCCTCGACGAGACCAAGCACTTCAAAGCGTTGTTCGATTCGGTCGACGGGGCGCCGGCCATGAAAGACAAGCTCTACAACGCGGTGCAGGCCTATAGCTCGATCTTCGCCCAATTCGTCGCCTCGACCGAGAATACCACCCCGCTCCTCGGCTTGATCAACCACGATACCGCAAGCGTGCTGCCGGAAGCCGACAAGCTCCTCGCCGCGGCACGGACGGACGCCGACACGGCCGCGGCCGAGCTCGCCGCATCGCGGGTACGCACTCGCCAATTCGTGATCTGGCTCGGCATCGCGGTGGTTCTGCTCGGGCTCGCCTGCAGCTGGCGCATCGGGCGCTCGATCACCGGCCCGCTCGAAGCCTTGGCCACGGCGATGAAACGGCTGGCTACTGGAGACACTTCGGCTGAGCTTCCGGCCACGCAATCGCACGACGAAATCGGCGAAATGGCGCACACCGTCGTGGTGTTCCGCGACAACATGATCGAGCGCGAGCGGCTTGCCGCGGTCCAGGGCGAGACCAACGCGGCGCGCGAACAGCGCGGCGAGACGATAGCGGCGATGATCCGGCAATTCCGCAGTTCGGTCGAAGAGGCGCTCGAGCGTTTGCGCCACTCCGCCGGCCGCCTGGAAAATGCATCGAGCGGGCTCAACACCGCCGCCGACGCGGTGTCTTCCGAAGCACGCACGGCCGAAAACTCGGTCGGGCGAGCCTCCGTCAATGTCACGACGGTCGCAAGCTCGATCGAGGAGCTTGCGGTCTCGATCGGCGAGATCGCATCGCAGGCGGCGAAATCGACCGACGTCGCCGGCCGCGCCGTCGCCGAATCCCGCCGCACCGTCAACACCATGTCGGATCTCGGCAGCGCCGCCAATCGCATCGGCGAAGTAGTCGGCCTCATTCAGGCGATCGCCGGCCAGACCAATCTTCTGGCGCTCAACGCCACGATCGAAGCGGCGCGCGCCGGCGAGGCCGGCCGCGGCTTTGCGGTGGTCGCCGCCGAGGTGAAATCGCTCGCCGCGCAAACCGCGCGCGCCACCGAGGATATCGCCGCCCAGATCGGTTCGATTCAATCGGCGACCGCGGACGCGGCCCAGGCGATCGAGCAGGTCTCCACCGTCATCGACGATATGTCGGAAATCGCCATCGCGGTCGCCGGCACGGTCGAGCAGCAGAACAGCGCCGTGGCTTCGATCGCCGAGGGCGTCAACCTCGCCTCGATCGAGGCGCGCATGGGCTCCGAAGCGATGAGCCGCGTCGCCGGCGCTTCGACCGGCGCCCGCTCGACCGCAGCCGACGTCAAGGCGCTCGCCGACGCGCTATCCGTCGAAGCAGAAAACCTGCAAGCCGAAGTGCGGCGCTTCCTGGCCGACGTCCAGGCGGCGTAAGCTTCGAGTGAACCTAAGGCAACATCGCAAGCCCGGCGGCAATCGCCAGTACCGCGAGCGTTGACAGTGCGAGCGACCAGTGCACGCCGATCAGACTGCCGAGGAGGCCGACCGAAACGCCGGAGAAGGCGCGCAGCCCGAGGCTCGACATATTGAACAGGCCGATAACGCGTCCGCGCATCGTCGGCGGCGCGTTGAGTTGCACCAGCGTCTGCGCCATGGCGTTGAACGATAATTCGAGAAAGCCCGCGGCAAATAACAGAGCGAGCGCCAGCGCGTAATTGCTGGCCAGCGAAAATCCGCCGAGCGCGCAGCACCACAACATCGCCAGCACGACCGCGGTCCGGGAGTTCGGCGGCAATAGACTGCCGCCTTCGAGCACCACACCGGCAAGCAGACCGCCGGCGGCATCGGCGGCGAGCAGCATGCTGTAGGAAAATCCGGGATCGCCATGGCCGAGATCGTGGGCAAAGCCGGGCATTTGCGGGCTGTAGGAATTGCCAACAAAAAACGCCGCCGCGCCGGCAAGGAGCGTCATTGCCACGATGACGGAATGCCCCCTGATGTCGCGCGCCGTCTGCATGATGTCGGCAAAGCCGCGCACCGCCCGCGGCGGCGGCGGCGCGCCCTTGCGATAGCGCGGTCCGTAGGGCGCGTTCACCAGCCACAGCACCAGTGGCAGATAGAACAGCGTATTGAGAAGAATGCCGTAGGCCGGCCCGAGTGCGAGTAAGATGAAACCGCCGACCGCGGGCCCGGCCAAGACGGCGAGATAGCGTGCCGTCGCATTGAGCCGCACCGCGCTTTCGAGATCTTCGGTGCCGACGATATCGTAGAGCAGCATCTGGTTCGGCGTCATCCACAGCACGCCGGCGCAGCCGTGGATCACCAGAATCACCATGGCCTGCCACATCTGCAGCGTGCCGGTGAAAAAGAAATAGCCCCACGCCAGCGACGCGACGATGAAGAGGCCCATGCCGCATTGGATGAGGCGGCGGGGGTCAACGCGATCCGCAAGCGCCCCGCTCGCCACCGAGAACAACAGAAACGGCAGCCAATGCGATACGACCGCGAAACCGGCGAGCGACGGCGAATGGAATTTCTGGAACAGCATCCAATAGCTGATCACGTGCTCGATATTGTCGGCCATCATCGCGATGACGAAGGTGCCGAACTGGGCCTGGAAGCCGCGATGGCGCAGCGCCGCAAAGGACCGCTTGGCGGGAGCCGGCGGCGGCGCCGTGAGTTTCGGATTGACGTTCACCTTGTCGCTTTCGCCTTGTCACTTCCGCTAGGGCATTTTCGCTCAGACCGCGACGTTCGCGACCGCCGCAAGCCCGAGCGGGGTCTGGCGCGCTACTTCGCATTCTTATTCCCGATCGCCAACTGGCGATCGCGCGTGGGCTCCATGCAAGAATGCAGCCAGCGGGAATGCTGCGATCACGATGATCGACACCGTCGCAGGCTTAGCCGGGCCGCCCATCGAGGTGCCGGCGCAGCGACGAAAGCCAGCGTGCGAAACCGTCGCGGAAAAACGCCGTCCACTCGTCATGGCGATCCGGCGGGCAGTCGAAACTCGCCCACCATTCGACAAAGCCACGGTCGCCATCGACGATCGGGGTGACGCGCAGCGTCGCACGATAGCGCTCGACCGGCATCGGCAGCCCGCCGCAGAATTCGTAGGTCTGCGACCGGTCGGGGTCGGACAGCGCCAACAGCGTCTGCCGAATGCGCTTGCCCTGATAGAGCACGCTGCGGACGCAACCGACCGCTTCGCCGGACTTGCCGCCCTCGATCTCGCTTTCGCCCGCGCCGTCGACCCACACCGGATAATTGTTGAAATCGCGAATGACATTCCAGATGTCGGCGGCAGATTGCGTGAAGATCGTACTGTAGTAGGCTTTGGCCATGCGGGGTCCCTTGCTTTGCTCGCCCTGACATCTGCCCGCCTGACGTTCGAAACCACCCGTTTCCTGCTATGAATAAAATTGCGCTCGCCGCGGAGGAGACGCACCGTTCGTCGAGGCGGTAAATCTGCAAGGCGAAGTGCGGCACCTCCTCGAAGAAGTTTAGGCTGCGGGACTTTTAGACAGGAGCATCTCCAATCTCGCTACGCCCAACCTGGACTACTTGCTGTACCCAGCAACACCCACCATCTGCAAGTTAAGGACTCTTAGATTAGGCTCCAATGGACATATCATGTTTGTTCCTGAAGTGGTTCTTGGCTTCCTTTTCGGCATTGCTCTAACGACCGTCATGACAATTATTTGCGCGCCGCACTCGGAGACGTTGTGGAAATTATTTTGGACACCTGAGGCTGCTGGATGGGGCCAGGTGATAGGCACGGTGGGCGCTATATTGGCTGCCGCATGGATCGCAGGTTGGCAGCAGCGAAAGGCCACAAGATTAACCCGTGAGAGCGAACTAAGAAGGGCCAAAGCAGCAGCCGGATACATTGTTCCTATTCTGAAGATAATCCAATTTGATGTGAACCATCTGATTGGTTGTTCGAAGATGGTCCAAAATGGCGCGCCAGTCGCCAAGCTACTTGCGCTGCGCTATGAATTCCGCCCACTCCCGTCTATTCAATTCGTGCTTGAAAATGCAGATTCGCTTCCAGGCGACGCCAATCTTGCTGTTCCACAGCTATTATCGCTGCGGGAGCTGACCGCAAACAACATAGGCATTTTACTAGAGCGCCATGGCCCTAATGGCCGCTTTACGAACGCCGAATTGAGTGTCATTTTGCGGTGGCTCGAAATGATGAAGACGCTCGTTGACGAGCTATTCGATGACCTGAAGGCGATTCATGACGACCCAATCGCAAGATTATTGAACCAAGCATCACTATAGGGCTGAACTGACTGGCTCGCATAATTACTCGTTTATCCCGGCCGTCGCGCCGCCTGCCGTTTGAAACCACCCGTTTCCTGCTATGAATAAAATTGCGCTCGCCGCGGAGGCTGTCTGCCGTTGAAAACTATCCGCCTTTGCTGTCGCGTCTCGCTCGACGCCTTCTATCGCTTCAACGCCGACGACGGCTGGGCCATCGCGAGCCACATCGCGCTGTCGACCCTGATGTCGATGTTTCCGTTCCTGATCCTGGTGACTGCGATCGCCGGCTTCATCGGCTCGAAGGATCTCGCCGATGAAGTGGCGCGGCTGATCATCGCGGTTTGGCCGCCGCAGGTTTCCGGCGGCATTGCCGGCCAAATGCACGACGTGTTGACCACGGCGCGCGGCGACATTCTCACCGTGGGGGCAGTGTTTGCGCTTTATTTCTCGTCGAGCGGCATCGAGAGCCTGCGCATCGGCCTCAACCGCGCCTATGGGCTCGTCGAAGGGCGGCCGTGGTGGCTGCTGCGGCTCGAATCGATCGGCTATGTGCTGGTCGGCGCCATCGGCCTCTTGGCGCTGGCGTTTCTGGTGGTGCTCGGCCCGCTGATCTTTTTCGCGGCGATGCGCTATGCGCCGTGGCTCGAACCGCTGGAGAGCCATTTCGACATCGGGCGTTTCGCGGTGGCGAGCTTCGTCCTCACCGTCGCGCTAATGATCCTGCATATGTGGCTGCCGGCAGGCCGCCGGCAACTCGAAGACGTCTGGCCCGGCATCGTCGCGACGCTGTGGCTGTGGCTCGCCTGCGGCTACATATTCGGCCGCTATCTGTCGGACTTTTCCTACACTTACGTGAATTATTACGCCGGCCTCGCCTCGGCTATGACGGCTTTGGTGTTTTTGTATTTCACCGCCTGGATCTTCATCTTCGGCGGCGAGCTCAACGCCGCGATCGCGCGCGAACGGGCGATCAGAGCGAGGACGCCGCAGCGCGTGACGAAGGGTTAGGCGCGGTCTGGAGCCCAATCGGTTCTGATTGAATCAGAACCAGGCTCCAGCATTTTGTTTGCGCATGATCTTTTCGGAAAACCGGTTTCCACTTTTCCGGATCATGCTTTACGCCGCAGCGCCAGTCCCGGTCAGCGCCTTGACCTTGCGGGCGTGATCGACCGCTTCGCGCGCCGATTTGTTGTGGGTGAACAATTCGAGCGTCTCGGTGTCGTCCTCTCGCACCGGCGTCATGGCCTGGTCGCTATAGGGCAGATGTTTCGCCGCTACGACGCGGCGATAGATGCGGAAGATCGTTAAGGCCGCGGCGGCGACACGCGCGTGTTTGATCACAAATTCCGCGGCGAGCGATGGATAGAACTTCCATGCCGGCTCAAGCGCCAATTCCGGCCGGCGCTCGTGGCGATTTTTCAGCCGCGCGAAACCGCCTTGGAGCGGATGCACTTTCTCGATACTCAGCGACTGCGCGAACCACAGGATGATTTGTGCTAGCCGCAGGATATTGATGCCGTAAGCCTGCGCCCGGCGTAAAATCGTCTCAATGTGCTCGGGCGTGTAATAGATCGACCAGGCGTCGCGATAGAGCTTTTCCCACTCCGCCTTGCTCATATGCGCGTGCGGGGTCAGCGCGTGCTCGAGATCGTATTTGTTGAGGTCAGGGTCAAGCGCCGCACCCCTTTGGCGCAGCGCCTTGTGATCCTCGGAACCTGGTAGCGGAGTGAGAAAGAAGAATTCCAGCACGTCGAGCGGCATTTCCTTCTTGATGATCTCGATGTCGCGCCGCGCCGATTCCGGCGTGTCGTTGGGGAAGCCGAGAATGTAGCCCGCATAGGTCCAGATGCCGACCGCTTTCCACGCCAGCAGCATGTTGCGGTATTCGGTGATCTTGTTCTGGCGTTTCTTGGCGGCGAGCAGATTGTCGGGGTTGATGTTCTCCAGCCCGATGAAAATGCGGGTGACGCCGGCGCGTTTCGCCTTGGCGACGAAATTCGGGATTTTGTGACACAGCGTGTCGACCTGGATCAAAAAACGCACGTCCATGCCGTCCTGTTCGCGCAATTTTATGATGCGGTCGAAGATCGGTTCCCAGTCCTTGTTGCGGGCGAAGTTGTCGTCGGTGATGAAGAAGCGGTCGATGCCGTGGGCGAAATTCTTGCGCAGGATGCGCTCGACGTCGTCCGCCGAGCGGCGGCGCGACTTGCGGCCCTGCACATTGATGATGGTGCAGAACGAGCATTGGAAGGGACAGCCGCGCCCGGCGTCGAACGTGGTCACATTGCCGATGGTCTTGCGCACCGCATTGCCCGGCAGGAATGGCGTCACCGCGTCTTCGAGCGCCGGCAGATCGTCGATGTAATTGTAGATCGGCTTCAGCGCGCCCGCCGCCGCATCGCGCACCACCTCATCCATGCGGCCTTCGGCCTCGCCGGCGAACAGCGTGACGCCGAGATCGAGCGCCTGTTGCAGATCGGGGCCCACGGCATCGAACATCGCCAGCATGCCGGATACATGGAAGCCGCCGATAATCACCGGGATGCCGGCCGCGCGCAGCGGGCGCGCGATGTCGAGCGAACGTGGGTATTGGTTGGACTGCACGCCGACCAGGCCAACAAAGCCGAAATTATTATTGGCCCGCATCTCGGCGACGATGCGGTCGATTCTGACGCGCGTATTGGTTTCGTCGATGGCGACGATCTCGATCTCGGTATCGGGGCCAAGGATTTGCCGCTGCGCGCAGTCGTCGAGCAGGCCATAGACACTGGCGAGCGAATTCGCCGGCATCGGCGAGCGGTACCAGCGGATCACATAGCCGTCGTCGTCATAATGCGACGGCTTCACCAGCACGATGCGAAAACGCCGCGCGGCACCCGATCCGGTGCACTGTTGAGGGACCATGCCTCACCCCGTACCCAACCGGGGCAGATTACCAGATTACCGGGAGTAATGCATCTCTGCATTGAGGGCGACGGTCGACGCCGCCTCAAGCACATCCTCGAAATTCCGCAGGCCCGGGCGCGGCGCATTGACCAGCACCGCCATATTGCCGGGCTTGTGGCGGTTGGTGCGCATCAATTCGTGGGCGTAAGGAATCTTCTCCCACGGGAACACGTCGCTCATGCAAGGGTCGACGCGGCGGTCGATGACGAATTGGTTGGCGGCGCTCGCCTGTTTCAGATGCGCGAAATGCGAGCCCTGGATGCGCTTCTGCCGCATCCAGACATAGCGGGCGTCGAAGGTGATGTTGTAGCCCGTAGTGCCGGCGCAGAACACCACCATGCCGCCGCGCTTGACGACGAGGCACGACACGGGGAACGTCGCTTCACCCGGATGTTCGAAGACGATGTCGATGTCCTTCTTGCCGGTGATGTCCCAGATCGCCTTGCCGAAGCGGCGCGCCTCCTTGACCCAGGCGTCGTATTCCGGCGTGCCGACCTTCGGCATCTGGCCCCAGCACTTGAACTCGTTGCGGTTGATGACGCCCTTGGCGCCGAGATTGAAGACATATTCGGATTTCGACTGGTCCGACACGATGCCGATGGCGTTGGCGCCCGACGCCGCGACCAGTTGAACGCCGAACACGCCAAGCCCGCCCGACGCGCCCCAGATCAACACATTGTCGCCGGGCTTCAGGATGTGGGGTGCGTGGCCGAACAGCATGCGATAGGCGGTCGCCAGCGTTAGCGTATAGCAGGCCGATTCTTCCCAGGTCAGATGCGCGGGCTTTTCCATGAGCTGGCGCGACTGCACGCGGCAGAATTGCGCAAATGAGCCGTCCGGAGTCTCGTAGCCCCAGATGCGCTGCGACGGCGACAACAGCGGATCGCCGCCGTTACATTCCTCGTCGTCGCCGTCGTCCTGATTGCAATGGACGATGACTTCGTCGCCGACCTTCCAGCGCCGCACCTTCGCGCCGACCGCCCAGACGATGCCGGAGGCGTCGGAGCCGGCGATGTGGAACGGATGCTTGTGCCCATCCAAAGGCGACAACGGAATGCCGAGCCCGGCCCAAACGCCGTTGTAATTGACGCCGCCGGCCATGACATAGACCAGCACTTCATCTTCGCCGATCGGCCAGGTCGGCACCACTTCAAGGAGCATCGCGGTTTCGGGCGGCCCGTGGCGCTCCTTGCGGATCGCCCAGGCATACATTTTCTCCGGCACATGCCCGAGCGGCGGGATCTCGCGCATCTCGTAGAGATCCTTGAGCGGCGCGGCGGAGGGTTTTATTTGCGCAACGGCCATTACGGGGCTCCCGGAGCTGAACCGGCCACGCAGTGTGCCGTACCTTATGTTGCAGCGCAATATTTAGTTACGCACCGGCGCTCATCCCATACTGACAGCTCCGGCAGGAAGCCCTAGGTTTGCCTTGGCGCGGGCCGCTGCGCCGAAATTTCGCCCGAAGGGTCGTGCCCGGGAGGCAACAGGGAGGGGAGTTATGGACCTAGAGAACCTCATCATTTGGCTGATTGTCGGCGCCATCGCCGGCTGGCTCGCCGGCACGGTCGTCCGCGGCGGCGGCTACGGGCTGATCGGCGACATTATCGTCGGCATCGTCGGCGGTTTCATCGCCGGTTTCATTCTGCCGCCGATCGGATTTCCGGTCATCGGCGGTCCGTTTATCGGTTCGATCATCGACTCCTTCATCGGCGCGGTGATTTTGTTGTTCGTTATCAGACTGATCAAACGATAGGCGTCGACCAAGCGATAGTCGTGCCGCCCACGTTTGCATCCACTTAAGGGTTCATCAAGCACCGCTGTCTAGCCTCGCCGCAATGGCTGGCGAGGCTTGTCGATGGCGCTTGATGCGATGACGCCTGGACACCGGGCCGGGACCCCGCTGGCGCGCCCGGTCGAACTTGTCTGCTTTGCGCTGGTGGTTGGGCAGGCGGTCTATCTCGCGACCGCCTATGTCCAAGGCATCTGGGTGATCGCGCCGGGCGGCGGCCACGGCGTTCCGCCCGACTTCGTCAATATCTGGGCGGCAGGGCGACTCGCGCTGTCGGGGCATGCCGCGGCGGCCTATGACTGGCCCGCCCACAAATTGATGGAAGAGAACGCCGTCGGTCATTCCTTCAACGGCTATTATGCCTGGTCCTACCCGCCGACATTTTTATTTGTCGCCACGGCCCTGTCTTTGTTGCCTTACGCGGCCGCCTGCTTCGCCTGGACGTTCGGCACTTTTCTTACCTATCTCGCCGCGGTCCGCGCCGTCGTCGGCGAGCGCATCGGTTATGGACTCGCCGCGGCGTTTCCTGCCGTGCTGTCGAATTTTGTCGACGGCCAGAACGGATTTCTGACCGCAAGCCTTATCGGCGGCTCGCTCGCGCTGTTGCAGCGGCGGCCGATCTTTGCCGGCGCTCTGCTCGGGCTCCTCACCGTCAAGCCTCACCTTGGCCTCCTGTTTCCGATCGCGCTCGCGGCAGGCGGGCGCTGGCGCGCTTTCGTCAGCGCTGGCCTCGTCGCGGCCTTACTAGCCGCGGCATCCTGGCTGTGTTTCGGCGGCGCGAGTTGGCAGGCCTTCTTCACCGGACTCGGTACCGACTCGCACGCCTTTCTGACCGACGATCTAGCGGACTGGTCGAAGTTGCAGACCGCCTTCGGCCTCACACGGACGCTCGGCGGCAGCGCGACGCTGGCCTGGACGGCGCAGATCGTGGTGGCGCTCGCCGCCGCGGTCGCGGTCGCTGCCGTTTGGCGCAGCCGCGCCGGCTTCGAACTCAAGGCTGCGGCGCTCGGCACAGCGACGCTGCTGGCGACGCCCTATCTCTACATTTACGACTTGGCGATCCTCGCCGTGCCGCTCGGCTATCTGTTCCGCCTCGGCCGCGCGCGCGGATTTCTGCCGCACGAAGAAGCCGGCATCGGCGGCGCCTGCCTCCTCATCCTGATCTTCCCTTTGCTGAAGGCGCCGGTCGGTTTCTTGGCCGTTCTTCTCGTCGCGGCGCTGATCGCGCGGCGCGCATTGGCGGCGCGGAGCAGTGTGACATGAGTGCCCATCCTGACGTCAGCGCCAACGACATCACCGGGGACGCTTTGCGGACGCCGGCATCGGCGCAGCCGCAAGCCGCGCGCCGCGTCCGTCTGGTCGGCCTGACGCTGGCGGTCTGTTATCTGATCGTGCTCGGGGGCACTTTTCTAAAAGGAAACTTTCTGGTCGACCCGCAGGGCCGGCCGATCGCCAATGATTTCGTCAATGTGGTCGCGGCCGGGCGGCTCGCGCTCGCAGGCGATGCGGCCGCAGCCTATGATTGGCCGACGCACAAAGTGGCCGAAGTCCGCGCCATCGGTCACGACTTCGAAAACTATTACGGCTGGCATTATCCGCCGACTTTTCTCTTCGTCGCCGCGGCGCTCGCGACGCTGCCTTACCTGGCCGCAGCGCTGGTCTGGCTGACGGCGACGTTGGCGGTCTACACGGCAGCGATCCGTCACATTCTCGGCAGCCGGACCGGGCTCGCTGTCGCGCTCGGTTTTCCTGCGGCGCTGTGGAACGTCACCGCCGGCCAAAACGGCTTTCTCACCGCGGCGCTCATCGGCGGCACGCTCGGGCTCTTGGAACGGAACCCGGCGCTTGCCGGCGTCTGTTTGGGTCTTCTCACCTACAAGCCGCAATTCGGTCTGCTGTTTCCGCTCGCGTTGATCGCCGACCGGCGCTGGCTAACGATCCTCGTCGCCGCGGCGACCGCCGGTGCCCTTGCAGCCCTGTCGTGGCTCGTCTTCGGCAGCGCAAGCTGGCAGGCCTTCGCGCATTGGATGCCGATCACAAGCCGCGTTGTGCTCGATGAAGGCGGTGCCGATTGGAGCCGGCTGCAAAGCCTGTTCGGTCTCGTTCGCTCCCATGGCGGCGGTGAGCCGCTGGCCTGGGCCGTCCAGATCGCGGGCAGCGCGACAGCCGCCATCGGCATCGTCTGGCTGTGGCGCAGCCATGCGTCGTTCGATCTCAAGGCAGCGGCCCTCGCGGCGGCGACGCTGTTCGCGACGCCTTACCTTTATATGTATGACGTGGTCGTGCTCGCGGTCGCGGTGGCGTTTCTGCTCCGCTTCGTGCTGGAGCGCGGGTTTACCGCGCCCGAGGCGGCAGGCCTTGCCGGCGCAGGCGTGCTGATTCTGATCTTCCCCCATGTGAAGACCCAGGTCGGACTTGGCGCGATCCTGATCGTCTTGGCGCTGGTGGCGCAGCGCTTGGCCGGGCAAATCACTCGGCCGGCACGATAGCCCTGATTGGCGCGGGCATCGGCGCCGGCAGGCCGAGACCGTCTTGACGGGGGGCGAATTGCAGCCGGGCAATGACGCGGCCCGCGTGCCGCGCGACGACAATCGCCGACACGGCGATGGCGACCCCGGCAATCACATCGACGAAATAGTGCCCGCCGTTGAGCGGCGTCGCCGCCAGCATGATGCCGTTCACTACAACAACGAACGGCCGCGACCAGCGCAGCGGCCACAGCGCCCATGTATAGAGGGCGGCCGACGCCGCGTGGAAGCTCGGAAAAGTGACGATGCCGCCAAGATTCAATAATTCGAGATGGCGCAAGATGCCGGCGCGGGTCGGCGGCAGGTCGCGCAACTGGTCGAGATAGGCGCCCGGATCGATGTGCTTCAGCGTTGCCGGATCGAGACCGATCTCTTGGTAGACGCCGATCGCCGGCACCAGCCCCGAGATCAGCGTGGTGACGAAGAGCGCGAGCCCGAAGGCGAAAGTGAATTCCTCGATCCGGCGATAGCGTCCCATCGCCGCCAGCACGACCGGGATGGCGAAGATCGGCCAGCGGATCATGGCGTAGCCGCAATTCATCACGGCGGCGAGGGCAGGATGCGCGTCGACGTAGCCGACATAAGCCGCCCAGTCGAGACCGAGCGCGCGGTCGATGCCGAGCAGGCTCGCGTCCTGCATGGGAAAGTCCGTCGCCGCCACCACATAGGTAAGCGGCGTCATGACCGCAGTAAGGAGGACGATTTGCGCGGTGCCGCCGAGGACGAACATAACCTGTGGATCGCGCCGGCGCGGCGAACGGGCATTGGCATGGGCGAAGCCGGCATAAAGCCCAATGTAACAGATGGCGATCGCAAGCCCGGCCAGTTCAATGGAAAAATCCGTCAGCAACAGACTGCAGGCCAGCACGGCGCCGAAGGCGCCGATGCCGATCCAGTTGACCAGGAAGAAGCGCCACGCGGCGTCGACTTCTTCGGGCACGATGGAGGGGCGGACGGACATGCCGGCAGTCTGTCCGGCACGCGGTTAACACCGCGCCAATCGCGACGGTTAAAAAGCAGTGTGCGGCCGCCTATCCTTAATGTTGCATTGCAACAAGTTCCGCGTCACACTGGCACGCCGGACTGCGCGAAAGACCAAACACCATGGGCGAAGAGCCGCGCCGCGATAAATCCGTACGCGACAAGCCTTGGATATTCCGCACTTACGCGGGCCATTCGACCGCGACCGCGTCGAACGAGCTTTATCGCAAAAATCTGAGCAAGGGGCAGACCGGCCTTTCGGTCGCCTTCGATCTGCCGACCCAGACCGGCTACGACAGCGATCATCCGCTGGCCAAAGGCGAGGTCGGCAAGGTCGGCGTGCCGATCTCGCATATCGGCGACATGCGGGCCCTGTTCCGCAACATTCCGCTCGACGCCATGAACACGTCGATGACCATCAACGCGACGGCGGCGTGGCTGCTCGCGCTTTACGTCGCGGTCGCCGACGAGCAAAGCGTGCCGCGCGAGAAGCTGCAAGGCACCACGCAAAACGACATCATCAAGGAGTACCTCTCGCGCGGCACTTATGTGTTTCCGCCGGCGCCGTCGATGCGGCTGATCAAGGACACCATCCTATTCACGACCCGCGAAATGCCGAAATGGAATCCGATGAATGTCTGCTCCTATCATCTGCAGGAAGCAGGCGCGACGCCGGAGCAGGAACTCGCCTACGCGCTCGCCACCGCGATCGCGGTGGTCGACACCGTGAAGGCCGCCGGTGGCGTCGAGGATTTCGGCGACGTGGTCGGCCGCATCTCGTTCTTCGTCAACGCCTCGGCCCGCTTCGTTGCCGAAATGTGCAAGATGCGCGCCTTCGGCGAATTATGGGACAAGATCACCCGCGAGCGCTACGGCGTGACCGATCCGAAGCAGCGGCTGTTCCGCTACGGCGTGCAGGTCAATTCGCTCGGCCTGACCGAGCAGCAGCCGGAGAACAATGTCTATCGCATTCTGCTGTCGATGCTCGCCGTGACCCTTTCGAAGAAGGGCCGCGCCCGCGCCGTGCAGCTGCCGGCCTGGAACGAGGCGCTCGGCCTGCCGCGGTCCTGGGACCAGCAATGGTCGCTGCGCATGCAGCAGATCCTCGCCTATGAGAGCGACCTTCTCGAATATGCCGATATTTTCGACGGCTCACCAGTGATCGCCGCCAAGGTCGACGAGATCAAACGCGCGGCGCTGGAAGAGCTCGATCACATCGAAAAGCTCGGCGGCGCCATCGCTGCCGTCGAGATGGGCTATATGAAAGGTCGCCTGGTCGAGAGCAACACCGCCCGCCTTGAAGCGATCGAGCGCAACGAACAGACCGTCATCGGTGTCAATCGCTTCATCGAGACCGAGCCGTCGCCGCTCACCACCGGCGAAGACACGATCATGACGGTAGCGCCCGAGGTCGAGGCCGAGCAGATCGCCCGGCTCAATGTTTGGCGCGCCGAACGCGACGCCAAAGCCGTTGCCGCGGCGCTCGAAGACTTAAGGCGCGCGGCAAAAAGCGGCGCCAATATCATGCCGCCCTCGATAGTTTGTGCCAAAGCTGGCGTCACCACCGGCGAATGGGGCTTTGCGTTGCGCCAAGCCTTCGGTGAATTCCGCGCGCCGACGGGCGTCGGCTCGGCGGCGCGCAATGATACCACCGGCCTCGACGACATTCGCGCCGAGGTCGACCGGGTGTCGCGCAAACTCGGCCGGCGGCTCGCTTTCCTCGTCGGCAAGCCCGGCCTCGACGGCCATTCCAATGGCGCCGAACAGATCGCCGTACGCGCCCGCGATGCTGGCATGGACGTCACCTATGAGGGCATCCGTCTCACCCCCGAAGCGATCGTCGCGGCGGCGGCCGAAAAACGCGTCCATGTCGTCGGGCTCTCGATCCTGTCCGGATCGCATCTGCCGCTGGTGCACGACGTGGTGACGCGCATGAAGGAAGCAGGCCTCGATGACGTGCCGGTCGTGGTCGGCGGCATCATCCCGCCGCAGGACGAGATGGCGTTGAAAGCCGCGGGCGTCGCCGAGGTCTATACGCCGAAAGATTTCGAACTGAACCGCATCATGAGCGATCTGGTGCGGATAGTGGAGGATTCGGCGGAGGCGGCCGAACCGGCGGACGCGGCGGAGTAGCGGTTCGTTTTTCTACCGCCTCGGCGAGCGCCGCGCCGAGCGCGCTCGGACTGATCGGCTTGCGCAAATAAGAATTCATGCCGGCGGCGCGCCCGGCCGCGTCATCGCCGGCTTCGGTGCGGCCGGAAATGCCGATGATCGGCGTCGCGCCCACCGCGCCGGCGAGCGCTCGGATACGCCGCGTCGCTTCGAGGCCGTCGATGCCGGAAAGCGTGATGTCCATCAAAATCGCGTCGTAACCGCGCACAGCGGCCGCCACCGCTTCCTCGCCGGAGCCGGCAAAATCGGTTTGATGGCCGATTTCTGTGAGAATCGTATTGAGGATGACGCGGCCGTAGGGATTGTCCTCGACGCCGAGGATTTTCAGACGGCGCGCCGGTGCGGTATCTTGCCGTGCCTGGATCGTGCCCGATCCATCGTCCCGGGCGACGGGCAGCACCGCGGTGAAGCGAAAAGCCGAGCCGCGGCCGGGCGTGCTGGTGACGGTCAGATCGCCGCCCATGCGTTTCGCCAGCAATTTGACGACGGCAAGACCGAGGCCGGCGCCGCCATAGCGGCGGGCGATTTCCGCATTGGCCTGTGCGAACGGATGAAACAGCCGTGCGATCTCGGCGCGCGTCAGACCGATGCCGCTGTCGGTGACGGTGAAATCCAAGCGCACCCGGCCCCGTGCCGCGCGCCGCGCTTGCGCTTCGAGGCGAACGAGACCGTGCGCGGTGAATTTCACGGCGTTGTCGATCAGGTTTTCCAGCGCCGCCCGCAGCCGCACCGCGTCGCCGAGCATGACATCGGGCAGATCGTCCGCGACCGCGACTTCGGTGCGCAGCCCTTTGGTCTCCGCCCGCGCCGCGAGCGCCTCGCTCAGACCTTCGATCAGGCGGCGCGGCCGAAACGTCGCCTGCTGCAAAACGAGCGACCCGGCATCGGCCTTGGCGGCGTCGATGACGAGCGTGGTCAGCGCGGCGAGATGCTCGGCGCTGGTCTTGATGCCGGCAGCCCAGCGCCGCTCCCGCTCGCCGATATTCGAGCTCGCCAGCAATTCGCCCAGCGCGAGAATGCCGGTCAATGCGGTGCGAATGTCATGCGCGAAGACCGCCAGTACGGCTTCGTCGGCGCCGGATTTGTTTGCTGCGGCCCGCGGGGCGCGCGCCGGCGATGCGGCGCGACGGGGCCGTCGCCGCACCGGCTTTTTGACAGGCTTTTTTTGCCATTTTTGTTTGGTCTTCACTCGTGCCATCGCTGAGTTCGACAGGTCGCGCTAGCTGCCGGCAGCATGGCATGCCTGTGCGCGCAACAAAATAAGGCCAACGGGGCTCTTCAACATGCAAATCGAGCCCAATCTTCGGCACCTAACGGATTACCGTCCGAGCCCGACCATGCGCCGGATATCGTGCGGACCGAGCCCTCGGGCGCGTAATTCGCGCAATCCCGTCGCCTGGGTCGATTTGGACAGTTTCTGTCCCTCGGCGTCGAGAATGAGTTTGTGATGATGGTAGGTAGGCTCCGGCAGGCCGAGCAGTGTCTGCAGCAGGCGGTGGATCGCGGTCGCCGGGAATAAATCCTGGCCACGCACCACATCGGTGACGCCTTGCAGCGCGTCGTCGATGACGACGGCCAGGTGATAACTGGTCGAGGCCTCCTTGCGCGCCAAGACGACGTCGCCCCACAGCTGCGGCGCAGCCGTCACCAGACCGGTCTGGCCGCGAGGGCCCGCGCCGGTCTCGTTCCAAGTCACGACTCCCGCCCGCGCCACCGCCCGATCCATGACCAGCCGCAACGCAAACGGCTCGCCGGCATCACGCCTGCGCTCACGCTCGGCGGTGGAAAGCTTGCGCGCTCGGCCGGGATAGATGGGCACGCCGTCCGGATCGCGCGGCCAGCCGCCCTGCCGGTCGGGCGCCGCGACCATGGCGCTCAACTCGCTGCGGCTTTCAAAGCTCGGATAGAGCAGGCCCTGCGCGTCGAGCTTGGCGAGCGCCGCCGCGTAATCGGGCAAGTGCTCGCTCTGCCGCCGCGCCGGCTCTTGCCACGATACGCCGAGCCAGCGCAGATCTTCGTAGATCGCTTCCTCATAATCCGGCCGGCACCGCGTCTGATCGATATCCTCGATGCGCAGCAGCAAGCGTCCGCCGAACTCCCGCGCCCTGTCGTAATTGAGCAATGCCGAGTAGGCATGGCCCAGATGCAGATAGCCGTTCGGGCTCGGTGCAAAACGCAAGATGCGGCTGTACATCGGCAGGACGCTTCCCGAAACTGAGTTCCAACATGCTAGCGCACATCCACAGCGAAGCCGATCTCGACTCAGCGCTTGCGGCGCTCGGCGCGGCCGATCCGCGCTTTATCGCGCTCATCGCCGAAGCGGGCCGGCCGCCGCTGCGGCGCCGGCAGGGCGGCTTCGCCGGGCTCGCCGCCGCGGTGGTGTCGCAACAGCTCTCGACCGCGAGCGCCGGCGCGATCTGGGGCCGCCTTGCCGCAGCCTTCGATCCGTTCGCGCCGGAAGCGATCATCCGGGCGCGCGCGGCAAAGCTGCAGCGGCTCGGGCTGTCGGCGCCGAAAATCCGGGCGCTGAAGGAAATCGCCCGCGCCGTCGCGAGCGGCAAGCTTCCGCTCGCGACGCTTGCCTACCTCCCCGCCGACGCGGCGCATGCGGCGCTAATCTCGGTGCACGGCATCGGGCCCTGGACCGCCGACATTTATTTGTTGTCCTGTCTCGGCCATGCCGATGCCTGGCCGGCCGGCGACCTCGCGCTGCAAGAAGCGGCGCGCGTCGCTTTCGGCTTGCGCGCGCGGCCGACCGCGAAGGAAATGATCCCGCTCGCCGAACCGTGGCGGCCGTTGCGCGCCGTCGCCGCGCGCGTGCTATGGAGCTATTATCGGGCCGTCAAAGGCCGTGACGGCGCGCCGGTCGCGCGAGCATGAGATCGCATGCCTCCCATTCTCGACAATAAGAACCCGACGTCTCCCTCGGTATTCGCTCCGGCCGCGCTGCTGCGCGAAGCGCGGCGTCAAAAGGGCTTGGCGGCGATCGACGTGCCGCCATTGTGCGTTCTCGACCCCGATGGCGACATCGTCCGCAGCCTAAGACGCAGCGGAAGGGCAAAATCGTTCGCTGGCTGGCCGTGTTACCACACCGAGCTCGACACCTTCATGCTCGGCGAAAACCCGATCGGGATCGTGGGGTGCGCGGTGGGGGCGCCGTTCGCGGTGTTGATCGCCGAAGAGCTGTTTGCCTCCGGATGCCGCATGCTCGTCAGCGTCACATCCGCCGGCCAGATCACGGCCGCAGCGCCACCCCCCTATTTTGTCATCATCGACCGGGCGCTTCGCGACGAAGGCACCAGCTACCATTACGCTCCGCCTTCAGAATATGCCGAAGCAGACCCAGCTCTAGTCGCGATCGCCAGTGAAGCCTTCCGCAATAACGGTCGTCACATCGTAATCGGTTCCAGTTGGACGACCGACGCACCGTTCCGCGAAACGCGCGAAGCGATCGAAGCGGCTCGCCGCAAAGGCGTTCTGGCGGTCGAAATGGAAGCCGCGGCCCTCTATAGCTTTGCGACCACCGCCGGCGTCCCCGTTCTTTGCCTTGCTCACGTCACCAACACCATGGGTCGAACCGAAAAAGACTTTGAAAAGGGCGAACTGGATGGAGCCGCCGAAGCCCTCGCGATCATCCGTGACATTGCCGAGGAATGTAACCGGACTCTTGCTGCCGTAAGGGCCGTCTAGTGAAAAAAAATTCAGCGTATAAAGGCCGGCCGAAACCAAGGGGCGCCCATGGCCGCTGAACTCGATGGACCGCGACTGGCGCCACGCTCGGGCCCGGCGCAGCAGCTTGTCGTGTTCCTGCACGGTTACGGTGCCGACGGCAACGACCTGATCGATATCGGCCGCTCTTGGCAGCAATACCTGCCGCAAGCCGCATTCGTGTCGCCGCATGCGCTGGAGCCCTGCGGGCAGGCGCCGGTCGGCCGGCAATGGTTTGCGCTGACCTTTCGCGATCCAAACGAGCGCTGGACCGGGGTCAAGAAGGCAGCGCCCTTGCTCGAGCGCTTTCTCGACGCCGAACTTGGCCGCCACAAGCTGCCGCCTTCAGCGCTGGCGCTGGTCGGTTTCAGCCAAGGCACCATGATGGCGCTTCATGTCGGCCTGCGGCGCGCGGTGTCGCCGGCAGCGATCGTTGGCTATTCGGGGCTTCTGGTCGAGCCGCCCGACGGCAATCTCGAAGCCTTTGCCGCCGAGATCACATCGCGGCCACCGGTGCTCTTAGTCCATGGCGATCGCGACGATCTGATCCCGCCGCAGGCACTGTTCCAGGCGACGCAAGGGCTCGCCGCGCTCGGCGTTTCAGTCGAATGGCACTTGTCGGCCGGCGTGGGCCACGGCATCGACGCCGAGGGCTTGCGCCATGGCGGCGAGTTTTTGGCCCGGAGGTTTACCGTAAGACGTTGATAGACCAAGGTGTTTTAACCTTCCACCGGCCCATTCAGTAACGATTTCCTAGCAATTTCCCCCTACAAGGCGACGTGGAGCGATACGCCATGTTCGCAAGCCACTTCGATCAATTGTTCCGGAGCGCCGCGCGGATGCGCGCGCTCATCGGCCAGTTCCGGCTGAATAACCGCGGCAATGTGGCGGTCATGTCGGCGCTGGCGGCGCTGCCAATGATCGCCGGCGTCGGTTGCGTCATCGACTACACGACGGCATCGATGATCAAGACCAAGCTCCAGGCGGCCGCCGACGCGGCGAGCCTCGCGACCGTTTCGACGAATTCGTCGGTGATCGCCACCGCCAAGAGCATGACCGGCAATGGCACCGTTTCGGGCGGCTCGACCTACGCGCTCAAATTCTTCAATTCGAACCTGTCCACGGCCCCGGAGAACGTCGGCTACACCAGCCTGTCGCCTACGGCAACCGTAACCAAGAGCGGAACGAAGATAACGAGCACGGTATCGTTCACCGCCGATGTGCCGACCTACTTCATGGGACTGCTCGGCTACAGCCAAGTCGCCGTCTCGGGCACGTCGTCGGCGAGCTACGCGCTGCCGACCTATATCAATTTCTACATGCTGCTCGACGTCTCAGGCTCCATGAGCTTTCCATCGACAGCGGCGGAGCAAGCGCGACTGATCGCGGTCAATCCTGACAACATGAAAGGCGGCTACCCGACCGGTTGCCAGTTCGCCTGTCATTTCACCTATCAGGGCGGATGCTCCCAGGGCGGCCAAGGCCCGATCCCGGCCGCCGGCAAACCGACCAATCCCGGTTCGGGCGGATACTGCCAGGGATTCATCATTTCGCGTCTGGGCACATCGCCGGTGTCCTTCACCGCCGGCACGACGAATACGAACAACGGCAATAGCGTCAATTGGAACAATACCCAAGTCAGTTCCTGTCCGACCGCCGGAACGACGTCGTGCATCCAGTTGCGCGCCGACGCCGTCGGTTATGCAGTGAGCCAATTGCTGGCGACCGCATCCGCGACCGAGACCACCGACGGCGTATCGAACCAGTTCAAGGTCGGGCTCTATCCGTTCATTGTCAACGCCGACACCAGCTATTCGCCGCTGACCAGCAGCATAACGGCCGGCAGCGCCATCTACACGGCGGCCGCGAACCTCGCCAACGAGTTGGATACCGGACAGGATCCCGCTTTGGGATCGGGCGGCACGCATTTCGAGAATGCCCTTTCGGCCATGAATTCGCTCATTACCTCGGTCGGAACCGGCACCAGTTCGTCGAATGCGCTGCCCTATGTGTTTTTGGTCACCGACGGCTCACAAGATTACCAAACAGAATCGGGCGGCAACTGGTCGTCGGAAAACTGGTCGGCAACCGCGCAGGTGCCTTATCAAAATTCGTCAACGACGATCCCGCCGAATAGCGTAACGTCCACCAATGAATGCGCGACGCTGAAGAGCCGCGGCATCACCGTCGCCGTCCTTTACATTCCCTACGGCACCATCGTGAATGCGAATGCGAGCTTTGCCAATAACGAAGACGGCTACGCCAACAACAATATAGCGAACATTCCGGCGGCGCTTCAGTCTTGCGCTTCGCCCAATTTCTTCTACACCGCCAATACGCCTGCGGACATCAACAGCGCGCTGATCACGATGTTCGAGCAGGCCATCAGCACGGCGCATATCACCAATTAGGCCGCGCCCGAACCCGCATCGGCTGGCGATAGCCGTACCCGCCGCAGCCTTGCGCCTTCCCGATATCGTGTATGCTTTGGGGCATGATGCGTGAACCGCAGCGGCAACTTGTTCATCGTCCCAAGGCAACACTGTTCTGGTGCGGTATAGGCCTGCTCTGCCTCGCCCCCCCGACCCTTGCAGTCGCCCAGGACATTCGCGGCCTGGAAGTCTGCACTGCCGAGAAGCAGATGGAGCGCCGGACCGGGTGCCTGCAGTCGAACGTCGAATTCCTGCAGCAAGCGCTGACCAAGCTCGCCAACGAAACGCAGGACAAGATCGCCGCCGCCGATCGCAACCTGGCCGCGGCCCAAGCCGAAATCGCCGAACTCAAATCCACGGTGACAAAGCTGAGCGCCGAGCTCGCGCAAATCAAGACGAAGGTCGAACCTGGCAGCAAGAAATAAAATCTGGAAGCGATGGTATGAGCCGTATTCCCTATATTGACGAAGCCGACGCGACAAAAGACCCCGGCCTCGATGATCTCGTCGCGCGCATCAGGTCTGGCCGGCGCGGAAATTTCATCAACGTCTATCGGCTGCTGCTGCATTCCCCGCCGCTTGCCGCCACCTGGTTCGAACACGTCAATGCGGTGCGGTGGAAGACGAATTTGTCCGGCCGATTGCGCGAACTGCTTATCATCCGGATCGCGCTCCTCAATCGCGTCGACTACGTGATTGCGCAACATGTACCAAAGCTGGCGTTGGCTGACGGCGTGACTTTGGCTGAATGCGAAGCGTTGCGCGACTGGGAGAGCTCGGGCCTGTTCAATCATGAAGAGCGCTCAGCGCTTGCTTATGCGGACGCCATGACGCGCGATGTAACGGTCTCGAATGAGGTGTTTGCCGCGCTACGCTCGCATTTCGACGATCGGGCGATCGTTGAATTGTCGGTACTGATCGGCACTTATAATATGCACAACCGGGTGATGCAGGCACTCCAGATCGATCTGGAGAAGACCGCGTGACAGCCATAATGCGTCATAAGCACGGGGGAACGCATCGGCCGCGCCGCGGGAGATTATTGATCAATCTGTTTGGTATTCCGCTGCTCCTCCTCCAAGCCGCGGCTGCTTTCGCTCAGAGCGGCGAAACAAATTGGCCGTCGCGGTCCGTTCATTTCATTGTGCCGTTCCCGGCCGGCAGCGCGACCGACATCGTTGCCCGCATCATCGCCAAAAAACTGACGAGCGAGCTCGGCCAGCCCTTTGTAATCGACAACCGGCCCGGCGCCAGCGGCGAAATGGGCACTCTCATGGTCGCGCACGCCGCACCCGACGGCTATACGATCGGGCTTGCTACCAGCAGCACGCACGGCGTCTCGGCTGGTCTCAATCCCAAGCTTTCCTACAATCCGCTGACGGATTTTGCCCCGGTGTCGATGATCGGCGCCTCGCCCTACGTGCTCTCCGTTTATCCCGGACTGCCGGCATATAACGTCGTCGACTTGATTGCGCTGGCCAAGGCCAAGCCGCATGCGCTTAATTACGCGTCGGCTGGACCGGAGAGCCTTGCGCATATTGCAGGCGTGCTGTTCGAGCGTCTCGCCGGAGTTGAACTGACCGAAGTCCCTTATCGTAGTTCGAACCAAGCTGTCCTCGACCTCACTGAAGGCCGGATCGAGATTCAATTCGGGACGCTGGCCCCAACGCTGGGGCAGATCCGAGCCGGTAAGGTCCGGGCGCTGGCGGTTACCGGCGCGACCAGGGTCGACTCATTGCCAGATGTGCCGACGCTGCAAGAGACCGGCCTGAACGGCTATGACGTGGTGCTATGGATGGCGGTGGTCATGCCGTCAGCGTGTCCTCCCGCCATTGTGGCCGAGCTTAATCGCGCGATGCGCGACGCGCTCGCCGCGCAGGACGTGGTGGACGCGCTTAAGGCGCAAGGCATGCAAGCGGGCTACACCACGCCGGAGGCTTTGCGCGAGCGCATCCGCACCGAAATCGCAAAATGGACCACCCCCTGACTGAGAAACGCTGAGATCCGGCGGCCGACGTCAGTCAGTCCGGGATTGATCAGGGAGTGCCCTGTGGCCCGCGACGGCGCGCCACACATTGGTACAGAGCCGATCGAGATCGAGTAGCGCATTCTCGCGGGCGCCGATCGCGGTGTGCGGCATCAGAATGACGTTGCCATCGCGGTAGCTCAGCAGTGGATCGGCCGGGTCGGCCGGTTCGCTATAGCCGACGTCGAGACCGAAGCCGCCGAGCAGGCCTTTCGCCAGGGCCTCCAGCAATGCGCATCGGTCGATGAGTTCGGCGCGCGCGACATTCACCAGCAGCGCTCCCGGCTTCACGCGGCGCAGCTGGTCGTAGCCGATGAGCCCGCGTGTCGAGTCATTGAGCGGCAGCTGCACGACCAGCAAGTCCGAACGCTCCATGACCTCGTCGAGCGGCGCATAGGTGGCGCCGAGCGCCCGTTCATCCGCTTCCGAAAGGCGACGGCGTTGAAAATAGATCGTTTCCATCTCGAATGATTTGGCGTAGCGGGCAAGCTCGCGGCCGACTTCGCCGAAGCCGACGATGCCAAACGTCGTCCCGAAAAGAGTTTTCACCCCGGTGATGCCCGCAAAATTCGAGTAGCCGGTATACGGACTGCGCGGCCGGATGCGTAAGCCGGCGGCCTCCAGGTCGGCGGCCTCAACGACGCCCGCCAAAGGACGGATGCGTTTCGCCAGCGCCATCAGAAGCGCAAAGGCCTGCTCGGCCACCGCATTATTGACACGGCGCCGCAGCACCGAGACCGGTACGTTGCGCTCGGCACAGGCGACCAAGTCAATGTTATTCGTGATAGTGCCGAACTTCTGCACCAAAGCAAGCCGTTGCGCCGCCACAAGGACGGCACGGTCGACGATCAGGTTTTCGACGATCACTGCGTCGGCGTCGACCGCATTGGCCGCGAGTTCGGCTTGATCGGTCACGTAAACCAAGTCTGCGGGGATAAGCCCCGGAAGACGGACGCGAAGCCGTTCGCACCAGCCCGGAAAATCCGGCACGTCATGGGCAAAAAAATTGCAGATCGCGGCCTTTTGCTGCTCCGGCGCGCCGGGATCGAGGATCACGGCTAGAATTCTCAGGATATGATCGTCCTCGATAACGATTTTTGGCATCGCCTAGACGTTTGTTGCGAGGGGTTTCGGCTCCGACGCTGACGCCGTCGCATTTTCCGCGCTTGCGATTTGCGAGGTCATTCGAAGGAGGGCTGCGCCAGTGGCAAGATACAAGAACTGTCGACGCAGAAACGTCATTATGCCCCCTCCCGTAGATTAAACCGCGCGCCGAGCCGGGGGACTTCTGCGCATCCGGATCGGGGCAACCAGTCGCTTGGTCGCCATACCGTAGCACACGGGGGTGGCTTGTGGCGGGACACCGTCGCGACGGCGCACGATCGGCGCGACAGCTTTGAGAGGAAAAGCTATCGCGCCGGCTTCCGACCAGCGGGGCAGTTATTGAGCCGCGACGGCCCTCTCCGCCCAGACCTTAGTGGATCGTTGACGGACCGGGCGGCGCAATCCTGCGGGATTCTTTGAAGTTGGACGGCGCGGTCGGATCGAACGGCACAAATTTCGTATCGTGCCGCGTTTCATTGTCGTTCGCCCGCAACGCCGCTTCCATTCGAAGAAAGAAAATCTCGACCAACATTTTCGAACTCCTTGTCCGAGATTCATCATAAGAAATCCGCTTAAACATTCGAACTTCAAAATCCGCCAAATTTTATTCAAATCATACCAAACGAGCGGCCGCCTTGGGCCGCGTTCCGAAAGCCCAGGGGCAGCTTCGGGCCGACGCGGCGGGAGCCTGCGTTTCGAGGCGGAGTGGGCATCGCCGCGCCGTCGCTCGGCCGGCTCAGCTCAGCACGAGGAGCCGTTTTGCGGCACGTAGATGATGCAGGCGGTGCTGCGCGGGGTCGCGTAAAGATTATCGGACAGCGCTATCGCTCCCGCCGAGAAGTAGCCGTAGAGCGGCGTATAGGTGTAGCTCACTTCCGCAAAGATCAGATAGGTATTGGCAATCGCGAGGTTCGATGGAACCGGCGCCGTGGAGCCGAGCCCGTGGGCGGTGCCGCCCTGCGAGACGCTGAACGAATAGGTGGCTTTCTTCGAGGCGTTGATCGTTATTTGCGAAATCGTGATCACCGCCGGCGCGCTCGGATAAGGCGCCATCATCTGCGTGATCGCGCCCATGATCCCGGTCATATCCGACGCCTGGAGGGTCGTATATTGATTGGTGATGGCGTCGAGCGCATAGGTCGCCGACCGCACCTTCATGTAGATGGCGATCGCCCTGCCGCCGTCGAACGAGCCGAGAAACAACACCATGAGGATCGGCAAAATCATGGCGAACTCGATCGCCGCGACGGCGCGCGTCGAGGCGACGAACCGGCGATGCAACCGTCTGAGCTTACGCATCATCAATAGGGCTCGATCCGAAAGGCGCTGACACCCATCATTTCCGCGGTGCCGTTGCCGAGGCTCGGCAGCACATAGCCCAAGGGGCCGCTGACGATGGGCCATTGATAGATCAGCTGCACGACCATGACGTCGCCCGGATTGCCGGGACTGTAGGTCCAGGTATTGGTGACATTGCCGTGGGCGTCGTAGGTCAGCGTCGGCGCGCCGGTCGAGGCGGCGCTAAACGACGAATAGTTCTGCACGTTGATCATCAAGTTGCTGCAATTGAAGATCGCGCTGACCATCGGGCAGACCAGGTTCGCGAACTGGGTCTGGGTCATGTTGGCGTTCTGGACCTGGCCGGTCATGATTTCGCGGCCGGCCGACACCGCCGCCGTCTGCAGCGTCTGCTGGGCGAACAGGAATATCGTGACTTCGAAGACCGCGATCAGGCTCGCCAGAAACGCCGGCGCGATCAGCGCGAATTCGACGGCGGTCGCGCCCCGCTCGGCGGCGCGGAAGCGCGCCAGGCTTTTGGCGGCGCTGCGGATCATTCCGGACAGATTGCGCAACATGCCGATTATGCCGTTCGATCGCTGGGTTAGCGGCTATGAAATTGGCTCCGCATAGTCCCTGCTCATAGTGGAAACCCCTTGATTATTGGTTGCGGCAAAAGAATAAACCCGGCCCTGCCCGCGGCCGCCAACGCATCGTTAAGGTTAGCGAAATTCGGCGTGATCGCCCGCTGCGGTCACAGCGCCGCGTAATCGATCGGCTTATGGCGATCGAGCATGCGGTGGATCGGCGGCAGCGGATATTTCAGCCCGGTCGCACAGTTGAACAGCACGGCTTGTTCGCTTTTACTGATGCGGCCGTCGGCGAGGCTCTGCTTGTACGCCGCATAGGTGGCGGCGCCCTCCGGGCACATCAGAAAACCTTCCTCGCGCGCCGCCTCATCGAGCGCCGCCGTGATTGCCGCGTCCGAAACCGCGATGGCAAAGCCTTCGCTCTCGCGTACGGCGCGCAAGATCAGGAAATCGCCGATCGCCTGCGGCACCCGGATGCCGGACGCAATCGTATGGGCGTTTTCGACCCGGGTTGCGTGTTCGACGCCGGCCTCGTAGGCGTGCACCATCGGCGCGCAGCCTTCGGCCTGCACTGCGACCATGCGAGGGCGTTTGCTGCCGATGAAGCCGATTGCCTCGAGTTCGGCAAACGCCTTCCACATCCCGATCAAGCCGGTGCCCCCGCCGGTCGGATAAAAGATGACGTCCGGCACGGTCCAGCCGAGCTGTTCGGCGAGCTCGAGCCCCATCGTCTTCTTGCCTTCGATCCGGTACGGCTCTTTGAGCGTCGAGACGTCGAACCAGCCGGCCTTGGCCTTGCCTTCGCCGACGATTTTGCCGAAATCGTCGATCAAGCCGTTGACCCGATAGACCGTCGCGCCCTGCAGTCCGATCTCGCTGACATTTACTTCCGGCGTATCTTCCGGACAAAAGATCGTGGTCTTGATGCCGCAATGGCTGGCATAGGCCGCGAGCGCCGCCCCGGCGTTGCCATTGGTCGGCATCGCCATATGTTTGATGCCGAGCGCCTTGGCCATCGACACCGCCATGACAAGACCGCGCGCCTTGAACGAGCCGGTCGGCAGGCGGCCTTCGTCCTTGACCAACAGTTCGCCGCCGCCGAGCTTGGCCTTAAGTTTCGGCAGCGCCAGCAACGGCGTCACCGCCTCGCCGAGGCTGACGATGTCGTCCTTGCGGCGGACCGGCAGCAATTCGCGATAGCGCCACAGATCGGCGGGACGCCGCGCCAGCGCGTCCTTGCTCAGCGCCTTCTTCACACCATCGAGATCGTAGCGCACGAGCAGCGGCTTGCCGGCGCGGGACAGATTATGGATTTCGTCGGCGGCGTAGCGCTCCCCCGTCATGGCGCATTCGAGATGCGTGACGAAGGTCGGGCGTTCGGTGGTCAGGTTTTCGTCATAGCGCACGCGGAATCTCCGGCTTTTCTGGCGGCGGGAGCGTAGACGGCGGCCCGCGGCCGGTCCAGCAGCCGGGCCTTTTCGCATGGACAGCTGATCGCGGTCGTGGCTAAGCTTTGGCCCGGATAAGCCATGCCCAACCCTCGCAGCTACGACATTATCATTATCGGCGCCGGCTCCGCCGGCTGCACGCTTGCCGGCCGGCTCTCCGAGGACAAGGGCACGCGGGTGCTGCTGCTCGAGGCCGGCGGCTGGGATACCGATCCCTGGATCAAGATTCCCTTGGGCTGGCCGCGGCTCCTGCTCAACCGCAAGCACGACTGGATGTATTTCGCCGAGCCCGAAGCCTCGACCGGCGGCCGTGGCCTCGAATGCGCGCGCGGCCGGATTGTCGGCGGCTCGTCCTCGATCAATGCCATGGCCTATGTGCGCGGCCACCAAGGCGACTATGCGCGCTGGGCGGCCTCAGGGCTCGCCACTTGGTCCTATGCGCATGTACTGCCCTATTTCCGCCGCCAGGAATCCTGGAAGGGCGGCGCGAGTTTTTATCGCGGCGGCAGTGGCCCGCTGGCGACGCAGATGACGAGTTTTGCGGATCCGCTGGTCGATGCCTTCGCTGCCTCCGGGCGCGCCGCCGGCCACAAGGCGACACCCGATTATAACGGCGCCCAGCAGGAGGGATTCGGCACCTGGCAGATGACGGTGAAGGACGGACGGCGCTGCAGCGCCGCCGACGCCTATCTGCGGCCGGCGCTCGAGCGTCCCAATCTGACGGTCGAGACCGGTGCGCTGGCGACGAAGATCGTCTTCGACGGCCGCCGCGCCGTCGGCGTCGACTATGTCCGGCACGGCAAAAGCATCACTGCCCACGCCGACCGCGAGGTGATCCTGAGCGGCGGCGTCATCAATTCGCCGCAGCTTCTGATGCTGTCGGGCATCGGCGAGCCGAGCGAACTTGCCGCCCATGGCATCGCCGTCAAAGTGGCGCTGCCGGGCGTCGGCAAGAATTTGCAGGATCATATCTCGGCGGCGATCGCCTATGCGCGCAAGGAGCCGGGCCCGTTCCATCGCAATATGCGGCTCGACCGCATCGTGCCGGCGCTCATTCGCGCTTACCGGCATGGCGAAGGTCCGGCGACAGAATTGCCGACCGGCACCATGGCGTTTCTGAAAAGCCGCCCGGACGCCGTGCTGCCCGACGTGCAACTCATCTTCAATGCCGCGCCAATGACGGCCGCACCCTATCTGTGGCCGTTCCGAAGCCCCTATGCGGATAGTTACGCCTGCCGCGCCGCGGTGCTACGGCCGGAAAGCCGCGGTCGGATCGAGCTGGTGTCGGCCGATCCGCAGACGCCGGTTCGCATCCGGCAGAATTTTCTCGCCACCGATAATGATTGGAAGACGCTGCGCGCCGGGCTTCGCATCGCCCGCGAGGTTTGCCGCCAGGCGCCGATGCAGGAATTCATGGCGCGCGAGATCGCGCCGGGTGACGCCGCCGTGACCGACGAGGCGCTCGACGCCCATATCCGCATGAACTCGATCACCGTCCACCACCCGCTCGGCACCTGCAAGATGGGCGTCGCCGCCGACCCCATGGCGGTGGTCGACGCCGAATTGCGGGTGTTCGGCATAGACGGCCTTCGGGTCGTCGACGGCTCGGCGATGCCGGACCTCGTCGGCGCCAATATCAATGCGCCCATCATCATGATCGCCGAAAAGGCGGCCGATCTGATCCGGGGCCGCGAGCCGCTGGAAGCCGCGCGAATCGCCGGCGCCACCGAATTTTCGCGGCCTTGAGCGGAAACCGGCCTCGACCGGCGCCCTGGGGCTGCCAAATTTCGCCGTAAACCCGCGTGTCGCGTAACCCCCAGTACAGGCTTCACAATCCTGTCACGCCTGCCTATAAACTAGCACCCATCGCCGCACTGCGGCATTGAGTCGGGGTGGGAGCGTCTGCTTGAACGCTCATGTACCGCAATCGGGTTTTCCGGCCTTGGTCCTCAATGCGGACTTTCGTCCGCTGAGCTATTACCCGCTGTCGCTGTGGTCCTGGCAGGACGCCATCAAGGCGGTCTTTCTCGAGCGGGTTAACATCGTCGCCAATTACGACCGCGCCGTGCGCTCGCCGAGCTTTGAGATGAAGCTGCCGAGCGTGGTGTCGCTCAAAACCTTCGTCAAGCCGACGACGCATCCGGCCTTCACCCGGTTCAACGTGTTCCTGCGCGATCGCTTCGTCTGCCAATATTGCGGCGCCCGCGACGATCTCACTTTCGATCATCTGTTGCCGCGCTCGCGCGGCGGCCACACCACCTGGGGCAATGTCGTCGCCGCCTGCTCGCCCTGCAATCTGCGCAAGGGGAATCTGACGCCGGACGAAGCCAAGATGTTTCCGTCGCAGCGGCCGTTCCAGCCGTCGGTGCAGCATTTGCACCGCAACGGCCGGCTGTTCCCGCCCAACTATCTGCACGACAGCTGGCTCGACTATCTGTATTGGGACACCGAGCTCGATCCGTAGGTTTTAACCCACGCCGCGGATTTTCCGCGTCCAGGCGAACTGCATGGCGCGAAGGTGGAGGCCTGTTCCCTTCGTCCCGCAAGCCCGTTAGACTTCCGCTACCGTGGCCATATCGTCTTCATACGCGTCCCAAGAAACGCCCAAGGAAGCCCGCAAGCCGACTGGTTTCACCGGCGGCATCGCATCGCTTGCGGATGACCAGCTTTACGCGCTGCAAAACCCGTTCGCTCTGGACGGCCGGGTCAGTTCCTATCCGGCGAGCGCGCGGGGCGTTTCGGTGGCGAACAGCTACCTTTTGACGCAAACCGATGCCGCGATGCTGATCGACACCGGCTTCGGCAAGGACGAGCCGGTAATCCGCGCGCAGATCGAATCCCTGATCGCGCCGGGGCTACCGTTCTCGATGTTCCCGCTGCGGCTCAACGAATTCATGTCGATCAACAATGTCGAGAGCTTTGCCGGGCATTTCAACGTCGAGTGTTGCTACACCAGCAATATCGACGCGGCCTTGTGGTTCGATTTCGGCGCCAAGGCCGAAGGTCGCGACACCCTCAAATCCATGAAGGTCACCGCGGTGACGCGGACCGACACCATCGAGCTCGGCAAACTGGGCCGGCCGATCGACGTGATGCAGGCGCCGATCCGTCTCATTGCCACCCGCTGGCTCTACGACCGCGCAACCCGCACGCTGTTTTCATCCGACATGTTCACCCATGTCTGGCGCGACACCGCGACGGGCCCCTGGATCGTTACCGACGCCGACAACGATTCCACCTCGCCACGCGACGTGCGCTCGTTCATGCTGAATACGCGCTATTGGTGGCTCGAAGGCGCGCCGACCGATTCGATGCGGCGCGGGATCGGCAACATCTTCGACAAATACGACATCGAGTGTATCGCGCCGGGCTACGGCTGCATCTTGCGCGGCCGCAGCGTGGTCGAGCGGCACTACCGGATGCTCGATGAGTTTCTGAAAGCTTGCGACAAGACCGTGGCGGTGTCGCGCTATGTCACGCGCGACGAGGAACGCTGACCATGCTCGACAAGCCACATGCTAACAGCATGCTCGACACGCCCGTTGCCGAGAGAATGCCGCGCGAAATCGCGCCCGGCGTGTTCTGGATCGGCGATTGCCTGGCGCAGCGCCACAAGGGCAAGGTCTATCACGGCTACAACGCCGCCTTCCTCGTCGCCGGCAACGACGCCTCGATCCTGGTCGAAACCGGGCACCCGAAGGATTTCCCGGTCATCGAGCGGCACATGAACGCGCTGTTTAACCGCGGCGTGCCGCCGCTGAAATATCTGTTCGTCACCCACCAGGAGACGCCGCATTGCGGCGGCCTCGGCCGCGTGCTCAAGACCTTCCCCGACGCTCTCCTGGTCGGCGACGTCAGCGATTATCATTTAGCCTTCCCACAATACGAACACCGCATGCGCTCCATGAAGGAAGGCGACGAGATCGACCTCGGCGGCCGGACGCTGATGGCGGTCGAGCCGGTGATCCGCGATCTTCGCACCACCTGGTGGGGTTTTGACACCAAGGAGCGCGTGCTGTTTCCGGGCGACGGCTTTGCCTATAGCCATTATCACGAGGATGGCCATTGCGGGCTCGTCGCCGAAGAAGCGGTCTCGCTCGACCTGCCGGACGTGTCGTCGACCTTCGCCGACCTTGCGCTGTTCTGGACCAAATTCGCCGACATGAATGTCTATTGCGATAGGCTCGATCATCTGATCGCGCGCCTTGACGTCAAAACCATCGCGCCGACCCACGGCTTGCCGATCACCGACGTCGAGAACACGGTGCCGAAGGTCCAGGCGGGCCTGAAGGCCGCGGCGCTGTTGCCGGAGTCGGGGACGAACGAAAAGGTGACCGCTTCGTAGCCCGGGTGGAGCGAAGCGAAACCCGGGAGCAAGATGCGCGCCCCACCCCGGATTGCGCTTCGCTGCATCCGGGCTACAGACTTGAATGGGGGAACCATGAAACAGCTCACGATCGGCGACGTCACCATCACCAGCATCATCGAGCGCGACGGGCCGTGGCGGAAGCCCGAGGATATGTTCCCGGCTTACGACGCCGAGATCGGCAAGCGTCATCTCGCCGAAATGGACAAAGAGGTGTTCGATCCGGCCTCGGGCAAGATGGTCATCACCTATCAGACCTATGTGGTGCGGACGCCGAAACACACGATCCTGATCGACACCTGCACCGGCGAAGACAAGGGCTATGCGGCGCCGATGGATTTTCCGAAGCAGCCCTGGCTCGACCGCTTTGCCGCAGCGGGCTTGCGCTTCGAGGACATCGATTACGTGTTCTGCACCCATCTGCATATCGACCATTGCGGCTGGAACACCGTGCTGAGGAACGGCCGCTGGGTGCCGACCTTCCCCAAGGCGAAATACATTTTCCACAAGCGCGAATACGCGGCCTGGGAAGAGGCGACCAAGCGCGGCGCAACGCCACCCGGCAATGTCTGGCGCTATAATTGCGAGCCGGTGGTCGCGGCCGGCCAGGCGCTCTTGGTCGACGACGATTTCGCGCTCGACGACACCTTCACGCTGACGCCGACGCCCGGCCATTCGCCGTGCCATTGCTGCGTCAATATCCGCTCGCGCGGGCAACACGCGGTCGTCATCGGCGACCTGATGCATCACGCGCTGCAATGCCGCGAGCCAAGCTGGTCGACGGTGTTCGACTGGGACGCAGCCGAAGCCGAGCGCTCGCGGCGAAAATTCCTGAGCGAAACCGCCGGCACCGGAAAATTCGTGCTGCCGATCCATTTTCCGCATCCGACCACCGGACTGATCGAGGCCGACGGCGAGCGGTTTCGCTACAAATTCGTGCGCTAGGAAATATCGCCATGCCCGACAAGAAACTGACCGGCCGGATCGCGGCCGATCGCATCCGGATGCAATCGACGCCGAAGCCGCCCGACGGCGCGGTCGCGCGGTATCTCGCGCTCGGCGAATGCACCAGCCTCATCTCGGACGTGATGGACGAACTCGGCGTGCCGGAAGGCGTGATCGGCGCCACCACGCTCAAGCCGACGATCCCCGGCAGCCTGATCGTCGGCCCGGCGCTGACCGTGCGCAACATCCGGCAGCGTTCCGATCCGCTCGCGGCCAAGACCCACGTCAACCGCATGGCCGAATTCGAGGCGCATAATCTCGCCGAGGACGGCGACGTGCTGGTGATCTCCGGCGTCTCCGGCATGTCGAATATGGGCGGCATCTCTTCTTACACCGGCCAGCGCCAGGGCGAGCGCGGCGCCGTGGTCATGGGCGGCGTGCGCGACGTGCGGCATTCGCGGTCGATCGGCTATCCGGTCTGGGCGAGCGAGATCACGCCCGCGACCGGCAAATGGCGGCTCGAAACCGTCGAGATCAACGGCGAGATCCAGATGGGCGAAGTGCGGGTCAATCCCGGCGACCTCGTCGTCGCTGACGACACCGGCGTCGTCTTCATCCCGCGCCCGGAGATCATGCGGGTGCTGGAGCTGTGCGAGAAGAAGAAGCAAGCCGAGGACGCCCGCATCGAGGCAATCACCCAGGGCGTTCCGGTGCCGGTGTTTTACGGCAAGGGATGATGGCGCCAGCGTTTTGAATTCGTCATGGCCGGACCAAGTCCGGCCACGACGGGTGGACGCCGCCCCCTACTGCGCCGCGATTTTGTTGCTCCGGACCACGCGGCCCCAAAGCGTGATCTCGCGCTTGAGCAGCGCCGCCGCGGCCTCGGGCGTTTCTTCCGTGGCCGGATATTCGTCCATGCCGCCGTCGACGAACAGCTTCTTCACCTTCGGATCGGCCAGCGCCGTGCGCAGCGCGGCGTTGAGCTTGTCGACGATCGGCTTCGGCGTGCCGGTCGGCGCCAGCAGCATGTGCCAGAAGTCGATATCGAGATTCTTGTAGCCGAGCTCCAGCAAGGTCGGCAGCTCGGGCAGCCCGGCGAAGCGCTGTCGGCCGATGATGGCGTAGGCTTTGAGCTTGCCGGACTTGACCAGGGGTTGGGCGACCACCGCCGATATCGGGCCCATATCCACCTGTCCCGACAGCAGATCAACCAGCGCCGGACCGGCGCCGCGATAGGGTACCTGCGTCACCTTCACGCCCATTTCCTCGAACGCCAGCACTTCGGACAAATGACCGAACGAGCCGACGCCGGGATGGCCGATCCTGATGATCTGCCCGGGCTGTTTCATCCAGGCCAGCAGTTCCTTGAGGTTGTTGGGCGGCAGCGTCGGCCGCGCTGCCAGTGTGTTGGAGACGGTATTGACGAGGCCGATGGGGACGAAATCCTTCTCGGCGTCGAAATCGAGATGCGGATAAAGCGCCATACCCGCCGCGAGCGCGTCCTGGTGCTGCAGGATGGTGTAGCCGTCGGGCGCCGAATGCGCCGCCTTGGCGGCGGCGATCATGCCGCCGGCGCCGCCGATGTTTTCGATCACGATCGGCTGGCCCAGCGCCTTGCCCAAGGCGTCCTGGATCATGCGCGCGGTGGCGTCATCGGCACCGCCGGGCGGAAATGCGACGATCATGGTGATGGGACGATCGGGATAGTTTTGCGCCGAGGCTGAGCCGCTGGCGAGCACAGAAGCGGCGAACATCAACGCCGCGAATAGACGGACGATGGTCATGGTACCTCCCCTGAAGCCGCGTCTGGTTTTTATTGTCGTCCGGCGGCGGCCGTTGCGTGCCGGAACGACTTTGCATTGCACGATTTCAGCATTCGCGCCGATTGCAACATTCGCCGCGATGCGGCGGCTTGCGCCTACGCCCGCCGCCGGGCCGGCCGTTCAAACCGGACCGCTCGCGCCAACATGCTTTGCCCGCCGGCCGCCCCGTGCCGGCGCCGATCCCTATTGCGCCGCGATGTGGTTGGCGCGGATCACGTCGCCCCACAGTTTGATCTCGCGCTTGAGCAGCGCTGCGGCATCTTCCGGCGTTTCCTCGTCGGCGCCGAATTCATCCATGCCGCCGTCCGCAAAAGTCTTTTGCACCTTGGCGTCGGCGAGCGCCGCGCGCAGCGCGGTATTGAGCTTGTCGACGATCGGCCGCGGCGTGCCGGCCGGCACCAGCAGCATGTGCCAGAAATCGATGTCGAGCTTCTTGTAGCCGAGTTCGCCCATGGTCGGCAGATCAGGCAGGCCGGCGAAGCGCTTGCGGCCGATCACGGCGTAGGCTTTCAGCTTGCCGGCTTTGACCAAAGGCCCTGAAACCACGGCCGATTGCGATTCGAGATCGACCTGGTTGCCCAACAGATCGACCAGCGCCGGACCCGCGCCCCGATAGGCGATCTGCGTCGCCCTTACGCCGATCTCCTGGGCGACCAGAACGCCCGCCAGATGGCCGTAGGAGCCGACGCCCGGATGGCCGATCTTGATGTCCTGCCCGGGCTGTTTCATCCAGGCCACCAATTCCTTGAAATTGTTCGCCGGCAGCGTCGGCCGCCCGGCGAGCGTCGAGGCCGCGGTATTGATCAGGCCGACGGTGACAAAATCCTTCTCGGCGTCGAAGGTGAGGCCCGAATACATCGACATGCCCGCCGCCAGCGCCACCTGGTGGATCAGGAACGTATAGCCATCGGGATCGGCGCGGGCCGCCTTGGCGGCGGCGATCATGCCGCCGGCGCCGCCGATGTTCTCGATCACGATCGGCTGGCCGAGCGATTTCTGCATCGGGTCTTGGATGATGCGCGCGATCGCGTCGGTGGCGCCACCGGGCGCGAACGGCACGATCAAGGTGATGGGGTGATCCGGATAGTTCTGCGCCGACGCGGCGCCAGTTGCCAAACCGCTGGCCAGAACACAGGCGGCAACAAGCGCCGCCGCGAGCGCGCGCACAAAAACCATGGTTCCTCCCGGGGCCGCCTATTATTTTGTGTGGCAGCTACCGCCGGGATATTCGCCCTTTCACCTCCCCAGGCGCAAGGCGGTTGCAAGGCGTGCGCGGCTTCGACGCAGCCCGGAGCACGATCCCGAAAAGTGCAGAGCGGCTGTCGGATCGGGCCTCGGCGCACCCCAAGTCAGATCTCCTTCATGACCTGCGCATAGGCGAGCAGAGCGAACAGCGCGGTGCCGCCGATGATGTTGCCGGCAAGCACCGGGAGCACGAAACCCGTGATCATCGTCAGCCAAGGCAACTCGCCGTTGAGCACCAGCAGGAATCCTTCGACGCTGCCGGCAATGATGTGCATGAATTGACCGACCGCGATCAGATAGGTCATGAGAACGATGACGACGATCTGCGCCGTCTGTGCGCCGGGAATGAGCCACACCATGGCGGCGATCAAATAGCCGGATGCAATTCCCTTGAAGAACATCTCGAGCCAGCCATGGCCGACGATTTGACGGCTGATGCCGAGCATCCCGGCATAAAGCTGCGGGTCGAGCACCGGGGTGAAAGTTGAGAACAGGGCCGCAAACAGCGTTCCGGCTAAATTAGCTGTGAGCACCACACCCCACATCCGCGCCAGTTTGATGAGATTTTTCCAGGTGAATTCGGCCATGACCGGCAGCACCCCCGTCACGGTGCTTTCCGTGAACAGTTGCTGGCGCGACATCACGACCATGACGAAGCCTACCGAATAGCCGAAATCCGCCACCAGCGGACGCCACGGCGCGTCGGGCAAATGCGTCTGCAGAATCGCCTGGGTCAGCAGCGAGAAGCTGATCGAAAGCCCGGCGGCGACGCCCGACCACCACAGCGAGACAACGGGCCGCGCCATCTCCTCCTCGCCGAGCCGGCGCACGATCTCGTAGATGACCGGAGTACGCGGACCCGAGCGGTCTTCGATGTCTTCGATTTCCCGCTGGGTAATCTGGGTCTCGGCAGGATCGTTGTCACGCGATGCACCGCGGCTGTCGTCACGGCGCTTGCGCCGGACTTTTTGCGCTGTCGGCATCGCACTATCGGCGCGGCGGCGAATCGAGCGAGCCGTCGACAAGCAAAAGCGCGAGCCGCTTCCGTCGCGCGGGACCTGGCACGGTCGCATACCGCGCAAACCACTCGGCTCTCATGCCTGGATCAACCCTCTTTGGTTCGGCTCGCCGCGGGTTCAGCGACCGGGCTTATCTTGCCGTCGAGCCAATCCTCGCCGTCGGCAAGATCCTCCAGCGCACGGCGCCGCTTGCGTTCAAAAGACAGCTTTTTTTCGCACCATTCGATCCGGGCCGCGGCTTCGTCCGCTTGGCGCCGGTATTCCCTTTTCCTGGACATGACGAGGACCCTTCTTATGCCGAAAAGAGAAGTCGTCGGCATAGGAACTCGGATACCCGGCGCCGGGTTCCACGGGAATTTAGCCGTAAAATCGGGGTTCTTCGCCCAGGTCGCCGCCGTTACGCCGCGACTTCCTTATGCGCTCCGGCAAATGACGGCGCCACCTCGGCCATGAAACGCGCCATCTCGTCCTTGACCTGCCCGTGCGGCTTCTGGCCGACATTGAAATAGAGGATCACCTCGTCGAAGCCCGCCGCCTCGACCTTCTTGAGGATTTCGATGATCCGCGCGGACGAGCCGAGCAGCACCGAATTTTCCGTCAGATCCTCCGGCCGCACTTTTTGCAGCCGTTCGACCATGTCGATGAAATAGCGATAGCTCGGCGGCGCGGTTTTCGGGTCGCTCGGAAACGCCGGGATGACGCATTCCTTGTAATAGCGGATCTGTCGCGCGCGCTGCGCGTCCTCCTGCGCTTTGTCGTCGGCGAAATGGATGAAATAGCTGCACATCAGCCGGCCGGGCTTGGTGCCGTATTTGGCGCAGCACTCGTGATAGAGGTCGGCGACCTGCTTGAGACCGCCATAGCTCATGGCCGCTGCGAACGGCGCCACGATCAGCCCGCAGTCGAGCCGCGCGGCAAGCTCGATCGACGGTTTGGAGAACGATCCGACATAGGTCGGCAGCGGCTTTTGCACCGGCTTCGGCGTGATGCGGACGTCGTCGAAGGAATAATATTTGCCGTGGTGCGAGATGCGGTCTTCGGCCGCCCACAGCCGGCGCACCAGTTCGAGGCCCTCCTCGAAGATTTCCTGATTGTTCTGGAACGAGACGTGGAACGGCAGATATTCGCGCTGGTCGTAGCCGCGGCCGCAGGCGAAATCGACGCGCCCGCCGGACAGAAGATCGAGCGTCGCCCATTGCTCGGCGACCCGGATCGGATGATGCAGCGGCAGCACGGTGACGGCCGGCGCGAGCCGGATGCGCGTCGTGTTGGCGGCAACGTAAGCGAGTACCATGTCGGGACAGGACAACACGCCGAGCGAATTGAAGTGATGCTCGCCGATCCAGGCCGAATGCATGCCCAGCCGGTCGGCGAGCAATGCCTCGGCAGTGATGTCGGCGACGAATTGGTTGGAGCTGCGGGTATTGTTCTCGTAGTGATTGTCGCTCAGCGTGAAATAACCGAAATCCATTCCGTCCTCCCGGCGCCCGCCTTAAAGCCATGCGGCGCGTGAAATTGTCGTTGCCGGCCAGCGTAACGCATCGCCGCTGCCGGTCAATCGGCGGGGCGGCGGCCCAAATTGCCGCTACGCATCGCCGTTGCCATGACCCTGCGCGCGAATGCCGCTTTTCTTTCCGTAGGCTGTGCCCTACGCTTTCGGCCGAAGCGGATGCGCCGCCGAAGTCGTTACGGCAAGAAGAGCATAAGGGGGAAACGATGGCCGCCGAGGCAGAGGTTCAAGTATCGCATTTTCTCGACCAGCACGGGCTCGGTTCGTTCCAGGTCAAGCTCGTCGTCTGGTCGATCCTGATCGCTCTGATCGACGGCTACGACATCGCCGCAATTGCCTTTGCGGCGCCGCGCCTGATCGCGGAATGGCACGTGCCGCCGAAAGCGCTCGGCCTCGTGCTCAGCGCCAGCAATATCGGCGTCTTGTTCGGCTCGCAGATTTTCGGCTGGATCGGCGACACCTATGGGCGCAAATCGGCGCTGATTGCCGCCAACCTGTTGTTCGGCGTCTTCACCTTCGCGGCCGCCTATTCGAGCGACCTCACCCAATTGTCGATCCTGCGCTTCATCGCCGGGCTGGGCATCGGCGGCGTCATCCCCAATGCGGTCGCCATCAATGCCGAATCGGCGCCGCGCAATCTGCGCGCCACGCTCGCGATCATCGCGGTGGGCACCGTACCGATGGGCGGCGCCATGGCGGGCTTCGCCAGCGCGGCGCTGGTCCCGTCCTATGGCTGGCAAATCCTGTTCGAGATCGGCGGCATCGTGCCGATCATCATCGCGCTCGCCGCCATCATGGGGCTGCCGGAATCGATCAAATACATGGCGATCCACGAGAGCCAGCGGCCGAAGATGGTGGCGCTGCTCGCCGAAATCGCCCCCGAGTTCAAAGTGCCGCCCAATGCCCGTTTCGTCATCGAGGACGAACATCAGTTTCCGAGCTCGAATCCGGTCTATCTGTTCGGCAATGGGCTCGCCGCGATCACGCCGCTGACTTGGCTGATGTTCGCCTTCAACCTGATGGGCTATTTCTTCCTCATCAGTTGGACGCCCACTTTGATGGGCGCGGCGCATGTGCCGCCGGCGACGGCGGCGCTTGCCGGCGCCGCCCTACAGGTCGGCGGCACCGTCGGCGCCCTGGTGCTGTGCTGGTGGCTGCAGCGGGCGCGCTTTCTCGCCATCGGTATTTTGTTCGTGATCGCGGTGCCGGTGGTCGGCTCGATCGGCTATGCGGGTTTGAGCTCGACCACGGCGCTGATCGTCGCGACGTTCTTCGCCGGCGCGCTCGTGCTCGGCATCCAGTCCGGCATCAATGTGGTCGGCGCCATGATCTATCCGACCTCGCTGCGCGCCGCCGGCTCCGGCTGGCAACTCGGCATCGGCCGGCTCGGCGCCATCGTGGGTCCCTTCCTCGGCGCGCTGTTCGTCGGCCTGCCGGTCAGCGAGCTCTATATGTGGTCGGCGCTGCCGTTCGTCGGCGGGGCGCTGGTGACTTTTCTCATCTATGTGCTGAACCAGGCGCGGCTGCGCGCGCGCCCGGACTTGGCGAAGGCGCAGTAGTCAACGGCGCAGGCTTTTCAGCGCCGCATCGATCTGCGCTGCGACTTGATCGACGGTTTCGCGGAACAGATCGAGCCGCAGGTCGGCCGATTCCGTGAGCATCAGATTGTACGGCGCGGTCGCGGCGGCCGGCATCGCGTGCTTGTCGCTCGCCACCTCGTAGCCGACGCGAAAATCGGTGCGGAACAGCACGATCCATTTCTTCTTGTAGGCGTAGCCGCATTCCCAGCAAGTCCCGGAATCCGGATCGGCGCCGTCCATATTGGCAACCACGGCTTCCGACCAATCCACGCCTTCCACGTCCTTGGCGAAGATTTCCTTCGGCGTCATCGTCTCCTGTTCGGACTCCTGCGGCAGCCAGACGCCGTGTCCCATGCCGCGCAGAATGGCCGCGAGCCGGGCGTTGAAGTCGCGCTCGGCGGTGGAGAACAGCGGTCCGGCGAGATAGATCTTCATGGCATTTAAGTCCTGCAGAATCGCGCCCTTAAAACGGCTCGAATCCGCGCAATTCTGGAATCACCTGTTCGCCGAACAGCCGGATCGAGCGCAACAGCGCGTCCTCCGGAAGATCGGCGAAATTGAATTCACCCATGAAGACGTTGAAGAGACCGGCGCCGGCTGCGGCCTTTATTTTCGCGGCGACCGTCCGCGGCGAGCCGATGAAAATGAGGTCGTTGTTGTAAAGATAATCGCCGTCGAACAAATGCTGCATGATCTCGGACGCGCCCGGTTCGCCCCGGCCGACGAACATTTTGGCATGCTCGCGGGCGCGCTCCTCGAACGTCTCGCCGGGCTTGGGCGGTTTCAGAAAGCCCTCATAGGCGCGGCTCGCGCGGAACAATGCGGTGTCGATCGCTTTCTCGTCGGTCTCGTCGACATAGACTACGGTGCAATAAGCGATGTTCGGCTTTTGCGCGTGGCCCGCGGCACGCCAGTCGGCGAGGAATTTCCGGTAGCGCGGCGCCGCATCGGCGCGCGGATAGACCAGGAAATAGCCGGGATTGATGGCGTTCCTGGCGCAGAATTCGAGCGTCTGCGGATCCCTGCTCATCATCCATAGCGGCGGATGCGGGCGTTGCACCGGCTTCACCGAAATCTCGGCGCTGTCGGTATGGAATACCTCGCCGTGGAACGAGAACGGCTGCGTGTCGCCGAACGCCGCGCGCAGGTAATCGACGAATTCCAGTGTCGGCGATTTGCGCTGCCCGTAATCGAGACCGAAGGGGCGGAAATAATCCGGGTTGATGCCGGGCACGAGGCCGAGCTCCATGCGGCCGCCGAGCATCTGATCGACGATGGCGATCTCTTCGGCGAGCCGCAGCGGATGATAGAGCGGCACGATATAGCCCATCGGCCCGAGCCGCATGCGCTTCGTTCGCGCGCCGGCGCCGACCGCATAAAGGCTCGGCGACGACATCCAGCTCTCGTCGGGCCGGAAATGATGCTCGACGCAGAACGAATGGTCGAAGCCGAGGGTGTCGCATAATTGCAGCTCACGCCATAGCTCTTCATAGCGCTGATGCGGCGTCATCCCGGGCTTGGCCCAGATGTGGGAGAAATGGGCGAATTTCATGGGCCCTTGGTAGAAGTTTTTCGACCCGGTTGCCAGCCGTAGAGGCAGAGCCGTCAAGGCCGCCAGCCCACGGAACATTGTCCGTCAGTTGCGCGTTAAATCGGCGCGCCGGGCGCGCCTGCCCGGGAGTTCATCCTGAGATCGCGGCCGCATGGGACTCGCTCCGAACACGCGCAACGCGCTGGTACCGCTGCCGGCGCTGTTTCTGGGCGGTTGCGGCCTGTTGCGGGCCCCGGTGCTCGATCCGCACGGCCCCATCGCGCGCAGCGAACGCGACCTGATGGTCATGGCGACCGCGCTGATGCTGACGGTCGTCATTCCGGTCTTCGTGCTAACGGCCGCTTTCGCGTGGCGCTACCGCGCCTCGAATACGCGGGCCGCCTACTGCCCGGAATGGTCCCATTCGGCGCTGATCGAAACCATCGTCTGGACGGTGCCGGCGCTGATCGTCTGCTGCATCGCTACTTTGGTCTGGGTCTATAGCCACCGTCTCGACCCCTATCGGCCGATCGGCACCGCCGCGTCAGCGCTTGAGGTCGACGTGATCTCGGAAGACTGGAAGTGGCTGTTCGTCTACCCCGCACAGAACATTGCGGCCGTGAACGAGCTCGTCTTCCCCGACGACAGGCTATTGCGTCTGAAACTGACATCGGACAGCGCGATGAGCGCGTTCTACGTGCCGGGGCTCGGCGGACAGATTTTCGCCATGGCCGGCATGACGACGCGGCTCAACCTCCGCGCCGACGGGCCGGGCGCGTTCACCGGCCGCAACATGCAATATACCGGCGACGGCTTTCCCGATCAGAGCTTCGCGACGCGGGCCGTGACGCCGTCCGAGTTCGCCGCCTGGGTCGCCGCCGCCAAGCAGTCGCCCGACGCGCTTGATCCGGCAAATTTCGCGGCGCTGGAGCGACCGAGCCGCGACATGCAGCCGCATCATTATTCGAGCGTGACGCCGAATCTGTTCGCCAGCGTCATCGCCAAATACGCGCCGCCGATGGCGCAAGACACCATGCAGTCCGCCGCAGCCGACCGCCAGAGCGGGGCGCGCTGACGTGTTCGGCAAGCTCACCATCGACGCCCTGCCGTTCTACAGCAGTGTCGCCATGGCGGGCGCCGCTATCACCGTCATGGCGGAGCTTGCCGTCGTCGCGCTCGTCACCTGGTTCGGCCTGTGGCGTTATCTATGGACCGAATGGCTCACCAGCCTCGACCACAAAAGGATCGGCATCATGTACATCGCCGTGGCCTTGGTGATGCTGATGCGCGGCTTCATCGACGCCCTGATGATGCGCACCCAGCAGGCGATCGCGCTTCATTCGCCGGGCTACCTGCCGCCGAGCCATTTCGAACAAATATTCAGTTCGCACGGCACCATCATGATTTTCTTCGTGGCGATGCCGTTCCTGGTCGGCCTGTTCAATGTCGTGGTGCCACTGCAGATCGGCGCCCGCGACGTCGCGTTCCCCTTCATGAATTCGGCGAGCCTTTATCTGACCATGTCGGGCGCCGGCCTCGTCGTCATATCGCTCGTCATCGGCAAGTTTTCCGGCGCCGGCTGGAGCGGCTATCCACCCTATTCGGAGCCGCCGTTCAGCACCGGCGTCGGCGTCGATTATTGGCTGTGGGCAGTGCTGATCAGCGGCATCGGCTCGACCCTCACCGGCATCAATTTCATCGTCACCATCCTCAAGCGCCGCGCGCCCGGCATGCGGCTGATGGCGATGCCGCTGTTCACCTGGACGGCGCTGTGCACCAGCGCGCTGATGCTGTTCGCCTTTCCCGCGCTGACCGTCGCCTGCGCGCTGCTCGGCCTCGACCGCTACCTCGGCATGCATTTTTTCAGCAACGGCGGCGGCGGCAACATGATGAATTACGTCAACCTGTTCTGGATCTGGGGTCATCCGGAAGTCTACATTTTGATCCTGCCGGCCTTCGGCGTCTATTCCGAGGTCGTCGCGACGTTCTCGGGCAAGCCGCTGTTCAATTACCGCTCGCTGGTGTTCGCGACCGCGGCGATCACGGTGCTGTCGTTTTCCGTCTGGCTGCACCACTTCTTCACCATGGGAGCGAGCGCCGACGTCAACGCCTTTTTCGGCATTATGACCATGATCATCGCCGTGCCGACCGGCGTAAAAATATTCAATTGGCTGTTCACGATATGCCGCGGCCGCGTGCGCTTTTCCGTGCCGATGCTGTTCACGCTCGGCTTCATCGTCACTTTCGTCATCGGCGGCATGACCGGCGTACTGCTCGCGGTGCCGCCGGTCGACTACCTGATGCACAATACGACCTTTTTGGTCGCGCATTTCCATAACATGCTGATTCCCGGAGCGCTGTTCGGCTATTTGGCCGGCTACCAATATTGGTTTCCCAAGGCGTTCGGTTTCCGGCTCGAGGAAAAATGGGGCCGGCGGGCGTTTTGGGCCTGGCTCTCAGGCTTTTATCTGGCCTTCATGCCACTCTACCTGCTCGGCGCCATGGGCATGCCGCGCCGGCTCGAACACTACGACAGCGCTTCCTGGCAGCCTTATCTGATCGTCGCCGAATTTGGCGCGCTTGCGATCATGCTCGGCATTGCATGCCTTGCCATTCAGCTCGCGGTGAGCATTCGCGACCGCACGGCGCTTGCCGACACGACCGGCGATCCATGGGACGGCCGGACGCTCGAATGGGCGACCGCGTCACCGCCGCCGCCCTATAATTTCGCCGTCATCCCGCGGGTCTGGGGCATCGACCCGTTCTGGGGCATGAAGCACGGCGGAACGGCCGGCATACGACCCGCGCATTTTCACGACATCATGATGCCGGACAATAGCGGCGCCGGATTAGTGCTCGGTGCAGCGTCGTTCGCCTTCGCCTTCGCGATGGTCTGGCAAATCTGGTGGCTCGCCATCTGCGGCGGGCTCGTCGTGGCGGGTGCGGTGCTGTCGCAAACCTTCCGGGATCACGCCGCACCCTGCATTCCGGCCGCCGAAATCGCTGCGATCGAAGCGGGCCGCGTTGCCACAGGCGCAGTGGCGGCGGCGCCATGACCGAGGCCGTCATTGTCCCGAGCCCGGATGAGGCAGCCGCCGAAACAGAGCGCGGCTTCGTGGAGAAGGCCTTCGGCTTCTGGCTCTACCTCATGAGCGACGCGGTCGTTTTCGCGTTGTTGTTCGCCACCTATGCGGCGATGAGTCGGAACACCGCCGGCGGTCCCACGGGCCATGATTTGTTCAAGCTGCCGCACAGTTTCGCCGAAACCATGCTGCTATTGGCCAGCAGCGCGACCTTCGGATTAGCCAGCGTCGCGATCGGCGCCGGGCAACGGTGGCGGGCGCTGGCATGGCTTGGCTTGACCTTCCTGCTCGGCCTCGGCTTTGTCGCCATGGAAATATCGGAATTTCGCGCGCTCGTCGCCGCCGGCGCCGGGCCCCAGCGCAGCGGCTTTCTGTCGGTTTTTTTTACGCTGGTCGGCGCTCACGGCCTGCATGTGTCCATCGGGCTGATCTGGATCGCGCTGCTCGGCGGCGAGGCCGCGCTGCGCGGGCTTAATCCCTATGTCGTGTCGCGCCTTTACCGACTCGGCCTGTTCTGGCATTTCCTCGATATCGTGTGGATCGGCATTTTCTCCGTCGTCTATCTGCCGGGAGTGCTGTGAATGCCACCCGCGCCCTCTAGCCGACCCACAGCGGCGAAGCCCTATCTGATCGGCTTCGCACTGGCGCTATTGTTGACGCTCATTTCATTCGGCCTCGTCGCCAGCCGCGCGCTGGCGCCGGCCTCGACGGCCGCCAGCATTGCCGTTGCCGCCGCCGCCCAGATTATCGTTCATCTGCGGTTTTTCCTGCATCTCGATTTCAAGCCGAAGTCGCAGGAAAATTTGCTCGCGCTGGCTTTCGCCGCCGTCGTGATTTTCATCATGGTCGGCGGCTCGCTCTGGATCTTGTTCGATCTCAACGGCCGAATGATGTGAGGCCGGCGGCCCGGCGCAGCCGCCGGACCACCTCACATTCACACTTACAGATGCGCTTCGTCGAAGGCGCGCACCCACATGGCGCAGATGCCGGAGCGAACGATATCTCCGCGCCCGAATTCCACCACCGGCACCGACAGCCTCTGCGATTTGATGATTTGCAGCACCGTGCTCAGCCCGCTCGCTCGATCGAGATCGCACTGGCTGACGTCGCCGTTGATGACCACCGTGCAGTCCTCGCCGATGCGGGTCAGGAAGGTCTTGATCTCGGCCGGCGTCGAGTTCTGTGCCTCGTCAAGCAGCACAAAGGCGTTCTTCCAGGTGCGGCCGCGCATGACCTCGAACGGCACCAGTTCGATATCACCCCGTTTCAGCGCGATCTCATAGGCCGCTTTGCCGATTCGGTCCTTGATCGCTTCCGACACCGGCACCGCCCAGGGCGCGAATTTGTCTTCCATGCTGCCCGGGAAGTAGCCGAGCGACCGGCCGCAAGGCACGTTCGGCCGCGTCAACACGATCTTGTCGATGCGTCCGCTGCGTAACATGTCAGCCGCAAAGGTGGCGGCGATCCAGGTCTTGCCGGTGCCGGCGGGACCGAGAACGATGACCTGGGGGCTGGAACGAAGCGCGTCGAGATAACCGGCTTGGGTCGGATTGAGCGGCTTTATCGGGGGCAGAATGCGTTCGGTGTCGAATTTGGGACTTTGAAACTCGATGATTTCGGCTGTTTGATCGTTGCGGCGGCGTTTTTTGTTGAGGTGCTTGTTACTGAAATGCTTGCTACCGAAGTGCTTGCCCAAAGCCCGACTCCTTTTGCTCGATCGAGAGGATGGGACCTACGCACGCGCCACGAATCGTAGCGCGCAGAGATTGAAATTTTATTGATTGGGCTGCCGGGGCTCGGTGGGGCGCGACGAACGACCGTATCCGATCCTGGATACGTCGTGCCCTCATCATTCGCGAAGCCACAAGCCGACATGTAGGGACAATATAACTGATTCGTGTGACAATTTCATGGGTGAGCAACCGACCGCGGCCGCCTCCGGGCTTCGGGGCGGCAGCCTTCTCTCGCTTTGCGAGCGGAGGCTGGTGCCCGTGGAGGGAATCGAACCCACACTCCTTGCGGAACACGATTTTGAGTCGTGCGCGTCTACCAGTTCCGCCACACGGGCACTTCTTAGAGGCATGGTGTTGCCGGGGCGGAGTTCTACACGGCGCCATGCCCGAGGTCCAAGCCGAATTTGCGGTATCCCCGGCGGGCTTGCGTCCCGCCTCAGGATCGGCACATTGCAGCCGGCATATCCGGGGCCACTGACCGGGGATGCGCCGCAGCGCCGAGGAAGCGATGAAACAAAGCCCGATCGACTGGGTTCGCGGCGAGCCCGCCGCCGCCGCGGCATTCGCCATCTTCGCGCTCAGTACCGCGACGCTTGCCGGCGCCTGGTATTTCGAGCTCGTGCTCAAGCTCGCGCCCTGCCCGCTCTGCCTCGAGGAGCGCATCGCCTATCATGTGATCATTCCGCTATCGTTGTTGATGGCGATCGCGGCGCTGGTGCGCGCGCCGCATCAGCTCCTCGCCGTCGGTCTCGCAGCGATCGTCGTCGCGGCGCTGTGCAATGCCGTGCTCTCCACCTATCACGCCGGCGTCGAATGGCAGTTCTGGCCCGGCCCGACCGAATGCTCAGGCCCGCTCACCAGTCTCAGCAATGGTGGCTCGCTGCTCAACCGGCTCGATAATCTCCACGTCGTGCGCTGCGACGAGGCGGCGTGGCGATTCCTCGGCATTTCGCTCGCCGGCTACAATGTGCTGATCTCGCTGCTGTTGGCCGGGATCGCGGGTTGCGGCCTCCTCGCGCGCAAGTAAGCGCCGCCGGCAGACGACAAGGCTCTGGTACCCCCTACGCCGTTGGAATAAGCTTTTATCGTTCTAACGACACGGCGCCGACTTAGTTTCTTGCAATTCGAATATGGAGACAACCGTTATGGGTCTATTTGACAGTCTGAAAGGCGCGCTCGGCTCGGTCGAGGGCGCCGCCTTCCCGGCGATGATCAACGCGGTGCTGGCGCAGACGCAATACAAGGATCTTGGCGGCCTCGTTGCGGCGCTGGAGAAAGGCGGCCTCGGCCCGCAGGTGCAGTCCTGGCTCGGCAATGGCAGCAACATGCCGGTCACCGCCGATCAGCTCAAAGCGGTGCTCGGCAACGCGCAACTGCAGGATTTTGCCCGCCACGCCGGCCTACCGGTCGACGAAATCCTCAATCTGTTGGCGCAATATCTGCCCGACATCGTCGACAAAGCAAGCCCAAACGGAACGCTGCCGCACGCCTGAGGCGGCGAATCTTTCACCAAGGAAGTCTAGGGAGAGACGCATGAAGACGATCGCATTGGTACTGGCCTCATTCTGCCTCGTCAGCGCCGCCATGGCGGACGACAGCTGCGCCGTTCAGGCCACCGGCAAAAAGCTCGCCGGCGCCGCGCTTACGAGCTTCGCCAAGAAATGCTGCAAGGATCAGGCGGCCGGCCAAAAGCTGCACGGCGCGGCGGAAACGAGCTTCACCAAGAAGTGCCTGACCGATGCCGGCGTGAAGTAGGGTTTGGCGTCATTCCGGGGCCTCGCGCAGCGAGGAGCCCGGAATCCATAATCACGGCGTACGAGGGTGCGGCGCGGCAGCAAAATGACCGCGAGACCGGGATTATGGATTCCGGGCTCCTCGCTTCGCGCGCGCCAGAATGACCGGAATGGTGCGCGGTAGAGGGATCGAACCTCTGACCCCTTCCATGTCAAGGAAGTGCTCTTCCGCTGAGCTAACCGCGCAATCAGGTGCGAGGGTTTAGCGGGGCTGCGCCCGCGGGGTCAAGCCCGGCCGGCGAAGGCTCGGCTTAGCCCTAATACACCGCCCGGCCGCCCGAAATGTCGAATACCGCCCCGGTCGAGAACGAACAATCCTCCGAGGCGAGCCAGGCGACCATCGCCGCCAGTTCCTCGACCTCGAGGAAACGTTTCATCGGGATTTTCGACAGCATATAGTCGATGTGTTGCTGGCTCATCTGCTCGAACATCTCGGTCTTCGCCGCGGCCGGCGTGACGCAATTCACCAGCACGCCCTTGGTCGCCAGCTCCTTGCCCAGCGACTTGGTCAGCCCGATCAGGCCCGCTTTCGACGCCGAATAATGCGAGGCATTCGGATTGCCGTCCTTGCCGGCGATGGACGCGATATTCACGATTCGCCCGTAGCCTTTGGCGATCATATGCGGCACCACCGCACGGCAGACGAGATAGGGGCCGATCAGATTGACCTCGACGACGCGGCGCCAGATCTCGGGCGCAAGCTCCCACGTGGGCGCATTGCCACCGGTGATGCCGGCATTGTTGACGAGGATATCGATCTTGCCGGCGGAACTGACCAGCGCTTTCACCGCGGCGGAGATCGATGTTGCGTCGGTCACATCGACGACAGCGCCGCGGACGTCACCACCCGATTGCAGCGCCGCAACCGCCTTGCCGAGCGCATCGGCGTCGATGTCCCACAACTCGACCGCCGCACCCGATTGCAAAAGCTTTTGCGCTGTCGCAAAGCCGATGCCTCGGGCCGCGCCGGTCACGATGGCGGTGCGGCCCTTGAGGTCAATCGTGTTCATCTGAACAGGCCGCGGTGAATCTAGAAATTGACCCGATCGCCACCTTTCAGGCCGAGCGTCGCGCGCGCCTCGGCGGGCGTCGCCACCTCGTAGCCGAGATCCTCGACGATGCGGCGGATTTTCGTGACCTGCTCGGCATTGCTCTTGGCGAGCTTGCCGGGCCCGATATAGAGCGAATCTTCGAGGCCGACGCGGACATTGCCGCCCATCATCGCCGCCGTGGTGCAGAAATTCATCTGATGCCGGCCGCCCGCCAGCACCGACCACAGGTAATCCTTGCCGAACAGCTTGTCGGCCGTGCGCTTCATGAACAAAAGATTGTCGAGGTCGGCGCCGATGCCGCCGAGAATGCCGAAGATGAGCTGCAGAAACACCGGCGGCTTGAACATGCCGCGGTCGACCAGATGCGCGAGATTATAGAGGTGGCCGGTGTCGTAGCACTCGTGCTCGAATTTCACGCCATGGCCTTCGCCGAGCGTCTTGTAGACCTTCTCGATATCGCGAAATGTATTCGGGAAAATATAAGCGTCGGAATTGGTGAGATAGCTTTCCTCCCAGTCGAATTTCCAATTCTTGTAGCGCTTCGCCATCGGATAGAGCGCGAAATTCATCGAGCCCATGTTCATCGAGCACATTTCCGGCGACAGCGCGTTCGCCGCCGAGATGCGCTGATCGACCGTCATGGTCACGGCGCCGCCGGTGGTGATGTTCACCACCGCGTCGGTCGCTTGCTTGATGCGCGGCAGGAACTGCCTGAACACATCGGCGTCGCCGGACGGCCTGCCGTCCTTCGGATCGCGGGCATGTAGATGCAGAATGGCGGCTCCCGCCTTGGCGGCGTCGATCGCTTGCGTCGCGATCTGATCGGGCGTGTATGGCAGCGCGTCCGACATGGTCGGCGTATGGATCGAGCCGGTAATCGCGCAACTGATGATGATTTTGTTGGCCATGGTGGTTTCTCCCTGCAGTCGGTTACCGGATACCTGTTTTCATTCCCGCGCGGCGCTACCATCGTCGAGGCGCACGCGCCGTTCAAGCGGAAAAACCGTAAAGCCGAAGCGCTCCGCGACTAGCCCCCAAAGGCCCTTCGGCGCCGCGAGCATGACCAGGATCGCCACCAGGCCGAGCATCATCAGATAGATGGTGCCGAGATCGGCCAGCGTCTGGCGCAGCGCGAAGAACACCACCGTGCCGACGATCGGCCCCTCGATCCGGCCGATGCCGCCGATCACGGTGATGAAGATGACGAAGGCGGTCCAGTCATTGACGCTGAAAGCTGCGTCGGGCGAGACACGAAGCTTCTGCAAAAAGATCAGCGCACCGACCATCGCGGTGCCGGAGGCGGTGACGATGTAGACCAGGAGCTTGGTGCGGGTGACGTCGATGCCGTTGCAGCGCGCCGCAAGCTCGCTGTCGCGGATCGCCTTCAGCGCCAGCCCATAGCGCGAGCGCAGCAACAAGACGATCAGCGCCAGCACCGCGACCACCAAAGCGAGCGCGATCCAATAGAGCAGAAAATCGCGCGCCTGCCGCGACGGCGCCATCGCGATCACTATGGCGGCCGGCAAGCTGGTGCCGGAGCCGCCGCCGAGCAGCGACACTTGCGAAGCGAGGAGACGGAACACCTCGGCGACGATCCAGGTGCCGATCGCAAAATAATGGCCGCGCAGCCGGAACACCAAAGCGGCGACCGGCAGCGCGATGACGCCCGAGATGACGCCCGCGAGCGGGATCGCCCAGAGCGGCGAAACTCCGCCGAGGATGGCGAGCCCGAACAGCATATAGGCGCCGAGCCCCACATAGGCCTGCTGGCCGACCGAGACGAGGCCGGCGTAACCCGCCAATAGATTCCACAGGCTCGCCAGCGCCACATAGGCGTAGATTTCCGACAGCAATTGCAGATCGTCGCGGCCGCCCCAGAACGGCGCCGCCGCGAGCCCAATGAGCGCCACGGCGCAGAGCGCAGCGCCGATATGGCTCGACCGGCTGCCGAAGACGACGCGAACGCTCATCCGCGCACCTTGGGAAACAGGCCCTGCGGCCGCACCGCGAGCACGACCAGAAAGGCGATATGGCCGGCCAACAATTGCCAGCCCGGACTGAGATGGGCGCCGATCGCCTGGGCGACGCCGAGAATAAGCCCGCCGGCGAGCGTGCCCCACAGGCTGCCGAGCCCGCCGATGATCACGGCTTCGAAGCCGAAGATCAGCCGCGCCGGCCCCTGCGACGGATCGAAATTGGCGCGCACGGCCAAAAACACGCCGGCAAT
>Ga0181526_10000163_pt1 | contig 70962 bp, 61 predicted proteins | sample PEATcosm2014_Bin_35_FD_119750 | JGI IMG/M metagenome (GOLD analysis project Ga0181526, IMG submission 119750) | Peatland microbial communities from MTU Mesocosm Facility, Houghton, MI, USA - PEATcosm2014_Bin06_30_metaG | ecosystem: Environmental > Terrestrial > Soil > Wetlands > Peat | place... | reverse complement strand
GTGCTCACTCCCAGCGCTCATCGGCTTCGATGAGTTCCAGCCGACTATTCCTTGGCAGGTTGCTCTCCAGCAGAGCCTGCCTCCGCTTTGCCGGCTGCGAAGGATTCTCCAAAACCGGACCTCGCCGTACAATGATTTTTCAGCGAACGGCGACAACCCCCTTAACTTCGTGTCTCAGCCCAAGGGTGCAGTCCAATGACACCCCTCCCTCCTCCAACCGGACATCCAGGTTTCCTGCGTCCCGGTGTCGCAGAATTAACCGTCAACTGGTGATGCCTGTTTACCCCAGAGCGGGCTTACGGGTACCGCAGGAAGCCGTAATGCACGTTGCTCGCGTCAATATACTGTCCGGTGATCACCCCAAACAGGTTGGGGGTCGCCGGAAGGGTGCCCTGACCAGAGGCTGTTCCCGCTCCCGGAGCGTCGAATGAGGTGAAGGTGCGGTAAGGCGGAGCGGTGACGAAGCCGTGATTCACGTTGCTCGAGTCGACGTATTGTCCTGTAATCCCGCCCCACACGTCGATGCCTTCAGGTACGGTGCCTTGGCCGGAGCCTGTGCCCGCTTCCGAAACGTTGAATGTGGTGATGTTGCCGAACGGACCGCGCACGAAGCCGTGATTCACGCCGCTCGAATCAATGTAGTTTCCCGTGACCGCCCCCAGGTCGCTGATGCTTGCGCTTTCGGTACCCTGGCCGGAGCCCGTGCCTGCGCCCGTGACGTTGTATTCGGTGATGGTGCCATTAGCAGCGCGCACGTAGCCGTGAGCCGCGCCGCTCGCGTCAAAGTAGGTTCCCGTGACCGTTCCCTCCAGGCTGAGGGAACTTGCCACTGCGGTAAACGTGTTTACGGAGCCCGGGGGATCGAATGAGGTGAAGGTGCGGTAAGGCGGATAGGTGACGAAGCCGTGAGATACCCCGCTTGCGTCAAGGTAGTATCCAGCGATCTCCCCTCCCAGGTTGACGTTGCCCGCGAAAGTGCCCTGGCCGGCGCCTTGCCCGGCGTCGGGATCGTTCAAAGTGATGAAGTTCTTGAACGGAGCAGCAGTCACGAAGCCGTGAGCCACGTTATTTGCGTCAACGTAGTAACCTGTAGTCACTCCGAACGGGTTGATGCTGAAAGTAATAGTGCCCTGGTTCGCGGCTGTGCCCGCGCCCGGAGCATTAAATTCGCTAAAGGTGCTGGGCGAGCCACAGCCCGAAACGCACTGGAAGCCGTGAAACACGTTGCCATCGTCAAGGAAGGATCCCACGACAGTCCCCTGAGGGTTGATGCCAAAGCCCCCGGTGCCCTGGCCGGCGCCTGTGCCCGCGCCCGGAGCACTAAATGTGGTGATGGTTCGAGCGCTGGCTAAACCACATGCAAGAAGTACGACACTTATTACCTTCCAAAGCTGCAGTCGATTCATAACTCCTCCTGTGTTGATTTGAAGTGAGTGGTCATGCTGGAACCTACTCGGCGTAGTCCAACAGTTAATTTGCAATTCAGAGCAGAAGCGTGCGGTGTTCAGTGCATGGCGTGTACGAAGGCATGTGAAGTGCCATCAACTTCCGCTACCGGCCGCCTAACTTTCAACTTTCGTTACGGCATGAATGAAATCAGCGATGGACTACCCGCGGCGGAGTGCGGTTTACACAAAAGTATTTGTTGAAATCACATTCGTTCGCAGATTTGACTGCGGAAAGCCGGCGCACATCTACAAGAAACCGGACGTCAGCACCGACGATTCTATGGAAAGTAGGATACTGCTAGTGCTATACAACCAGTTGTATATAACAACTAGTTGTATTTCTAGGAATTAGATACTGACGAGAAGGCTAATGGCCTCCAGGCCCTAGCTGCGACGGCCTCTACAATGGAAGAAGTTGGCGGAAACTACGCCCCTACACCCGCAACACAACTAGTTATCATCTGCAACCAGTTGTACAATCATTGCGGCAGGCAACGCCCAACCGGAGGGGAGGCAGAGTGCACAAGGATCACAGGTCAGAGTGCATTATCAACCTGATGGTCGAAATGTTTGGCGATAAGTGGAGTCTGCTCGTCATCCGCGACATCATCTTCATGGACCGCAGGCATTTTCGCGAGCTCCTGACCAGGTCTGCGGAAGGGATTGCGTCGAATATTTTGGCCGATCGTCTGCAAAGGCTTGTCGAGCAAGGGATCATCGTCAAGTCTCAGGACGCCAGCCATAAGCAGAAAGCGATTTACAGTCTTACCGAAAAAGGCATCGGATTGATTCCTCTTCTGATGGAGATGGTTACGTGGGGGCACAGGTATTTGCCGCCCTTCAGGCCGAGGGGTCTAGCTCGGATCCTGGAAGAAGGAGGACCGAAGCTGAGGGCAGACTTTATGTCTGAACTTCGCGAAACGCATCTTCGGAAGTCAAGCGCCAAAAAAAAGGCCCGGCGCCCGACGAAATCTACGCGTGTTTTTGCAATGCAGAAGCTTCAGGCGGCATACGAAGCGGAACTGGCGAAGAGAAAACACTAGCGAATCATCGGCGCCAGATAGAATTCACTCGTCTCAATCTAATTAAGTCGCCATAGCACTCACTGAGCCTGCCCTGGTCTCGCCTCATGAATCATCGGTACAGCTCCACACTCTGTGATTCGAGTTACGAGCAATCGCGTCGAATCTCCCACAATGGGAATCTATGAGCGATTTTTTCTCTTTTTTCTTGCTTAGCGTCACCGCAGATTTCATACTGATTGCCTAGGGTAGGGTGCGCCTTCACCCCGGCGCTTCTGCTCTGTGTGTGTCTGGGGGTTGTAGTTGTCAGTTGTTCTCGCCGCCCCGTTTCTCTTCCCTTGGTTCATCCCTGCTTTCCAGCTCCGCAAATTTCCGCGTAAGTCTCTGCGGCTCAAGATTATCCATATAAGTCTTACGGGCTCAAGATTTTGCGGTCGGTCGCCAGTGTTTTCAAGAAATTACGAGGGGGAAGGGGGGTGGTCAGCGGTTAACTGGCTAGTGGCCAGCGGTCAGCAGGAAAAATCCGGGCTCAAACGAACGAGGTGCGGCCTGGAACACCGGCCGTTCCCTGCCGACCTGGAACAATTCACGATCCGCGAGTCACGATCGACGATCCACTAATTCCCAATCGGCGGGATGGGCTTGCCATCCAACAGCGCTGTCACATTGGCGGCAACGCCGTCGGCGGGTATCGGCTTGCCCGGGGTCATATCCAGGCAGTCGTAGAGCACGACAATCGCGCGATCGCGTTTCGGCTCAAACGTCACCAGCGCCGAGTATCCAGCGGTGCCGCCGTTATGCCAATAAACATCGGTTTCCGGACGCACCAGCCACGCCAAGGCGATCTTCATACCTCCAGGGCCATCGGCCTGCGGCTGCTGGGCCAGGCGCAGAGCCGCCGGCAACGTCGAGGCTGGTCCGGCGGACGACGCCGGCAGCTTCTCCGGATGCAGATATGCTTCGGTATAAGTCAGGAGGTCGTCCACCGTCGAATGCAGAGCGCCAGCGCCAGCCATAGCTTCAAAGGTCCAGAGGTGCGCCTTGTCGTGGGCGCCAGTGTAGCCTTGGACGAGTCGTGCCTGTTGCGAGGGCGACAATGCTATCGTCGTGTCCTTCATGCCCAGAGGACCTGTGACTTGCTGGCGGATGAGATCCGCGTAGGATTCGCCCGCCTTGTCAGCCAGCGCCTGTCCCAACAATCCAAATCCCAGATTGCTGTAAAGGAAGCCTGTCAGCTCGGGATGTCCGACGCCTTGCTTCGCCAAAAAGTTATACAGATCTTTGGCTGTGTAATTCGCGTAAGGATCTGCCTGGTTTTCCGTGTGCATGTTATCGGGCAGGCGCGGCAGGCCGGAGTGCTGCGTAGCCAAATCGAGGAGCGTGATCTCCGGCCCGGACGCGGGTTTGGACACCGTTCCGGCAGGCAACAGTTCGCGCACAGGCTGATCGAGAGCAACCGTGTGCTGCTGTACCATCTGCGCCAGTGCCAGGCCGGTGAAGGTCTTGGTCACCGATCCAATCTCGAAAATCGAATCGGCCCGCGCGGTCCCGTAAGCGAAGATCTTGCGCTCACCGTGATCGAGCACGCCGACGACAACGCCCACCTCCGGCCACGCGGCGATGACCGATGCAAATTCCTTGTCCAGCACCGGCTTCAGATCGTTCAAAGCTACCCGAGATCCGGCTGGCTGAGGTCCAGTGGCAGCCGCTGGCTTCGCCTGGCGCGTCAGATCAAGAGAGAATACCCTGCGCTGCACCCAAGTTCCGATGAACTTGTTGCCGTCCGCGCTCAGGGTTGCTTTATAGATTCCACCCACGTTGGGAACACCGAGCGACAGGTTCCGTCCATCGAGTTTTACAACGCTGAACGGAAGTCCCATCGCTCCCTGATCGAGGGAATCGAGCGTGCCGTCGATCTTGTCTCCGGGCCCGGCGTGAAAGTGAAATACCAGCCTGAGGGAAGCGTCGCCGGTGCTCAGCACACCCATCCAGTCACCGTCGATGGGCGACGGCTTGACCTGCGCCAGCTCGGCTGCGGAGGCGGTTTGCTTCAACACCAGCGGCAGCGACTTGCCCTGTGTCCATGTCCCGGTGATTGTCTTGCCGTCGACGCTGACGGTGCCGGTGTAGGCACCGAGGACAGACGGCACTTCAAAGCTGAAGTTCGATCCGTTTATCTGCACATTGCTTCCCGGGATTCCGAAGCCACCTTGTGCCGGGCTGTCCAGCGTGGCGCTGATCTTTCCGCCGGGCGCGGTTGTCAGATGAAGCACCAGCGGCAACGACGTTGCTCCGGCGCCCAAAGTTCCCCGCCAGTCGCCGGCCAAGTTTTGCGCAGTGGGAACTTGGGCTGCTGCTGGCAGTCCATAAAATGCAATCGCGAGCATCGCGATCAAGTAAAACCATTTTCGTGGATTCATAACCTCTTCGGTCGGAATAGTACGGTGTCCCTTACTGATTTGCAGAACGATGGCTATGATACAGCCAGCGGGAGCCAGCTTTCAGTGGAACACGGACGATGGATCCCCTGGAGTGCATTCATTGAAACCCCGGCTTCAATGGGCTTTCTCCAATTCGTCGTTGACTCGCGTCTGGTCCGTGATCCAGTTCACCTCCCAGGTCTTGCCTCCATCGTCGGAGAACGACTGCTCGAAGTGCGGCGTGCTGGTGTTGAGGTTGGTCCAGTGAAATCGGATCAGGATGGTCTTGCCGTTGATGGTGTCCTGCGCGTAGAACTCGCCGACGCCGTCCTTGAACTCGCCGACCTGGGGCGGGTCGAGAACGCCCACGTTCTGGTTGTCCCAATAAAGTCGCCATTGGTGAGACTGCGGATTGTACACACGCAAGGTTAGGCCGACGATGCGGCCGGTCGGGCCATTCCACTGGCCCTGGTCGATCTGCGCGCCGTCGAAGATCTTGCGGCAGACGCCGGTGCCTTCGAATTCAACCCACTGGTTGGAACCGGTCAGCGGGTGCAGTCGTCGCTTGAGATGGTATTTCCATGAGCCGAGCAGCGGGTCGAAATCGTGTCGCCCATCGCGTAGCTCAGTTGCCGGTTGAGATTTTGCCGCGTTGGCTTCTGTTTGGGCCAAAATGCCTGGCGGGAGTATCAGGAGAATCAAAGCACACAATAAGCACGTGCGATGCATCATCAAGCTCTCCAATCATGGTTGCGGTGCGGTCGATGCCAACGACAGGCGGCGACTTGCCTGCTACAGCCGGAGGACACTGGAGCCAGGAGCCTCGTGTGGCGGATCAATTGTTCCCAATCTTCGTCTCGTGGGTCAAGACGCACCTCGAGCCTCCGTCTTTCCAAAGCAACACGCTCCGCTCAGTTTCGCAAACAGCTGTGCCTACTTGTTTATGTCCTGCTGCGCCTGCAGGCGTTTCACCAGGCTCTCAACTCCTGACTTGGCGTTATCCGGAGCGGAGGCCAGCGCCAACTGCATCTGTTTGGTCGCATCTGGGTAGTTCCCCGCGCCGCAGGCGATACGCGCCAGACCGGCGTGCGAAAGCCAATTATCTGGATACTTATCCGCCGCCGACTTGAACACCGCAAAAGCCTCCTTCTGCTTGCCCTCGCGTTGCAGCTGCCGACCGTATCCATAGAGTTGCTGGGCATTGCCCATGGCGAGAGCCTTGTCGCGCGCCGCTGTGGCTTCGCTGGTCTTGCCCATAGCTTCCAGAATGCGCGACTTGGTCATCTCGTTCTCGAAGCGGTCTTCGTTACCGATGGAATTGTCTTCATACTTCAGAGCTTCGTTCAGGTCCATCTTGTTATCCACCAGGTAGGTCGCGGCATCGTCCCAGCCATCCCATGTGTACTGCGTCAACCCGCGCATCTGATTGTGCAAGCTGGCCTCGACCAGTTCGTTCACGTTGACGGAAACCTTGAAGGGCACGGCTACCTTGTCCCAGCTCATCACGACCACTGCAGAGTCGGGCTTAAGCTGGTCGAAGTCATACGCCAGGGCGTTGTGGAATTCGGCCGTCTGCGGCTTGACCGTGACGCGCAGCGCATCCTCCGCCTGGTCGTAGCTGAAGCTGCCCCAGGCCGTATGCATCTTGGAGAAGATCACCGTCCACTGGTCTTCGTTAGGGATCATGTGCAGGCCATAGGTCCCAGCCGGCAGCGGCTTGCCTTCGATCATTACGGCGTTGGGAAAGGTAATGATCGTGTTCTCATTGGCCCCGGCGCGCCAGACCTGTCCGTAGGGCACAAGTCCGCCCCAAACCTTGCGTCCATTCACCAGCGGGCGATGGTAGGTGATGGTGATGTCGGTAATGCCGATACGCTGCGTCACCTGGGCACGCTGGCTCTGCCGCGGAAGGTCTAACTGCGTCGACTGCGCGGAACAGATAGCAGCCAGCCACAACACACATATAAGCAACAGCAGGAAGCGAAGCTTGCTCATCAAAGGCACCTCTCGTATGTGGAGTAATTCCGGCGGCGAATCCGTCCGCAAGAGTCGCGGCTCGCCCCACGGATTCTTCGGTGAGCTTGGACTGTAGCACAGGCACTGCGGTGAGCAGGCGAGTGACGAATGCTAGAAGCCGTCCTATGGATGTATGTTTGGGCGGGACGGAAAAGCGAGACGCAGTTCAGCGCCCGCCACTTACAGGCGAGCCGCCGCCCTGCGATAGACTAGTGAGAAAGCTGCGGAGTATAAAAGTAAGTTACAGTTCAAAGTGACGGTCGCGCCTGGAGTGCCACCACGATCATCCACGGCGGTCGGGGACCGCGAGAGGTATTCATGTCGACCACGGTGCAAGGCCCAAAGGGACTAGAAGGTATTACCGCCGCAAATTCCGGCATCTGCTATATCGATGGCGACTTGGGCGTGCTCGCCTATCGTGGCATCGACATCCACGAGCTGGCCGACCATTCCACCTTCGAGGAGGTCTGCTATTTGCTGTGGTTTGGGCGCCTACCCAATCGCGCCGAGCTCAATGAGCTGAAACTGAATCTGGCGCGCGAACGCAAGCTGGACGCGTCGATCATCAGCCTGCTGCGGCAAGCACCCAAGCACGCGTTACCCATGGACGTGCTGCGCACCATCGTCTCGGCCCTGTCGTTCTACGATCCGGAAGAGAAGGTGAACCACCACGAAGCCAACGTGCGCAAGGCGATCCGCATTACCGCGCAGCTGGCCTATGTTGTCGCTGCCTATGATCGCATCCGCAAGGGCAAGCCGCTGATCGAGCCGGACCGTTCGCTGTCGCACGCCGGCAATTTTTTATACATGCTGAACGGCGAGATTCCCAGCGACACGGCGGAACATGCTCTTGACGTCGCGCTGATCCTCCACGCCGATCACGAGCTGAATGCTTCCACGTTCGCGGCGCGCGTAGTGGCGGCAACGCTCAGCGACATGCACTCGGCTGTCACCGCGGCGATAGGCGCGCTCAAAGGGCCGTTGCACGGCGGCGCCAACGAAGCCGTGTTTCAGATACTGAAAGCGATCGATATGTCCGGCGCGGATCCTGTCGACTACATCAAAGGCATGCTGGCGCAGAAGAAAAAGGTTCCCGGCTTCGGACACCGCGTTTATCACACCGAAGATCCACGCGCCACTCACTTGCGCAAGATGTCGGAGGATTTAGGCAAATCCAGCGGCGATGCCAAGTGGTTCGAAATCTCGCGCAAGATCGAAGAGTTCATCGTTGCGGATCGGAAGCTGAACGCCAACGTGGATTTTTATTCTGCCTCTACGTATCACACGCTTGGTATCGACATCGACTTGTTCACGCCGGTATTCGCGGTGTCGCGCGTTTCCGGCTGGACCGCGCATGTGATCGAGCAGCTGAACGATAACCGGCTGATCCGGCCACGTGCCGACTATCACGGCCCGGCCTATCCCGATCACTACGTGCCGATGGATAAACGGTAACCCGAGTAGATGCTAATGTGACAGGATCGAAATAGGGCGGTCTTTCTCAGGATGGCGTGCCTTGTCGAGTAGCTTTAATCCTAGAATCGTCGCCGCAATCGTGAGTGCGATTAAAACGACTAGGGAGACGCACTCGTCCAGGCCGATTGGGATCGTCACAAACATGTGACGATAGCGATCCAGCTCAGCCCGAACCCGCAATACATCCCAAACAATTAAGCCGAGCGTGACTGCGGCTGGTAACGCTATTACAACGACACCGGCTACGAATTGAAGATATCGCCGCACCCTCACAATGCTACAACAGGCACTCGCCCCTTGCTACCGCCTTGTATCAGGGCACGGCTTCAGCCGTGCCGATAAGCCAACTTCAGAGGCCGGCTTTAGCCGCTGAAGGTGCAATCCCTTAGGGACTAAAGAGGCTGTGTCGCAACCAACAAACGGATTTTGCGGTCGAACAAACTGCTCGAAAACCGATCAAACCAGCCGCGAACCGGCGGCAGCGCAGTTAGCCCGGGGCGTAAGCCCCGGGTCGGGTGGAAAACGATCCCGAGCCGCGGAGCGGGACACCGGTTGCGACGCAATCTCTAAAGGCCTCCGTCTGCGCTCCCGTTCGGCACGGCTGAGCCGTGCCGCTTCAAACCCCGCCTCAACAATCGCGCATGAGGTAGGATGAGAATCGCCAGACGCGTCCGATTCTCGTCATGCATATTCCTGACGGCTACCTGAGTCCATCGACCTGTGCGGTGCTCTACACCGGAGCGGCCGCAGGATGGTACTCCGCGCTGAAGCGGTTGAAGCGCGTGCTGTTCAACCGGGTCATTCCGCTCATTTCGGTTTTTGCAGCATTTTCATTTGTGGTCATGATGTTCAACCTGCCGCTGCCGGGCGGCACGACGGGCCACGCCTTGGGAGTGACGATCTCGGCCATCGTGCTTGGCCCGTCCGGGGCGATCCTGGCGCTCTCGATTGCTATTGCGATACAGGCGCTCTTTTTCGGGGACGGCGGGATCAGCACGCTCGGCGCCAATTGCTTCAACATGGCGATTGTCGGCTCGTTGGTGGCCTATGCGAGCTATCGATTGATCGCCGCCGGCGCCGCGCTTACGGCGCGACGGCGAGTCGTCGCAGCCGCGGTCGCCGGATATCTGGCAGTCAACGCCGCGGCTTTGCTGGCAGCGGTGGAGTTCGGTATTCAGCCAGTGCTATTCCATGACGCGAGCGGCACGCCGCTATACGCGCCATATCGCTTGAGCGTCGCTATTCCCGCGATGATGATCGGCCACCTGACCTTCGCCGGATTAGCTGAGGCCGTCATCTCCGCTGGACTCGTGGCCTATTTGCAGGTCGCCGACCCGGCGCTGCTGTGCGGGACCTCAGGAGTTGCGGCGAGCGCTGACGGTATAGCTGAGCGCCCGGCTGCGCGTTCGCTCCAGACGCTATGGATCGCGATTGCCGCGCTCATGCTGGTGACGCCGCTCGGAATCCTGGCAGCCGGAACCGCGTGGGGAGAATGGTCGCCAGCTGAACTGGCAAAGGCGCCAGCGATTGCGCAGGAAGTCAATTCGCTGCAATCCGTCCCCAGTGGCCTGCAAAGGCTTTCGAATCTTTGGACAGCTCCCTTCCCGTCTTATGCGCCTTCGTTCGTCAGGAGCCGCGGCTTCGGTTACCTGTTGTCGGCGATGTTCGGCGTCGGCTTCTTGCTGGCGGTTTCGCTGGCCCTGCGCCTTTTGCTGCAGCGGCATCGACGAAGGGAATATTCGGCATGAAGCGCGGATTCCTCGAAGCCACGACCCTCGGATTCGCCCACGCTCTTACGCGTGCCATGTTCGCCGAGCAAACCGCTCGCCAGCGCGGACTGCTGCAATCGCTCGATCCGAGAGTGCGACTCTTGGGGCTGTTCATGCTCGTCCTGGCGGTAACGCTCTCTCGCAAGCTGAGCGTCGTCGCCGGGTTGTTCGCCCTCGCCCTCGTGATTGCGGTCCTCTCCAAGGTGCGGATCGCCACGCTGGCCACCCGCGTCTGGCTTGTGGTGCTTGCCTTTACCGGAGTAATCGCTTTGCCTGCAATCTTCGTGACGCCCGGCCATCCGGTCGCCGCACTCGGGCCGGTTACGGTGACGGAGCAAGGCCTGTGCACCGCTGCGCTGCTTATCCTGCGCGTGGAGACGGCTGTCACCTTCACCACCTTGCTGGTCCTGTGCACCCCGTGGACGCATGTGCTAAAGGCGTTACGCGCACTGCGGCTACCGAAGGAAGCCATCACCATGCTGGCGATGACCCATCGCTACGTCTTTCTCCTGGTGGAGACGGCGAGCCAGATGTTCGAATCGCGGCGGAGCAGGACCGTCGGCACTCTGAAACCGGCAGAGCAGCGACACATGGCGGCGCGCACGGCGGGTGTGTTGTTGAGCAAGAGCATCAATCTCAGCAACGAGGTCTACCTGGCCATGCAGTCACGAGGGTTTCGCGGCGATGTCCACGTCCTCTCTGACTTCCATCTGACAATGTGGGACTACTGCGGACTCCTGGTGTTCCTGTTGGCCGAGGGCATCGCCGTCTGGATGGGAAGGTAGCCCGCCATGCCGCCTCTCTTCGAGCTGCGCGATGTATGCTTTGACTACGACGATGTTCCCGCTCTCAGCGGACTTTCGCTCAACATCGCGCAAGGCGAGCGCGTCGCATTGGTCGGCGCGAACGGGTCGGGCAAGTCCACGCTGCTGCGGCTTCTGGATGGGTTGTGTTTTGCATCGCAAGGCACGGTCAGCTTCGCCGGACAGCCGTTGACCGCGGAGCACCTCGCGGACGATGGTTTCGCGTTCCCCTTTCGTAGGCGGGTTGCTCTGGTCTTTCAGAACCCGGATGTGCAGCTCTTCAATCCGACCGTCTTCGACGAAGTCGCGTTTGCGCCCCTACAGTTGCGATGGTCGAAGGAAAAAGTTCTGGCTAAGGTTTCCGAAACTTTGGAACTGATGGGCATCGCTCATCTTCGCGAACGCCCGCCGTATCGTCTCTCCGGCGGTGAGAAGAAGCGCGTCGCGCTGGCCTCGGTTATTGTGATCGACCCTGAGGTGCTGCTTTTGGACGAGCCGACAGCAACGCTCGATCCCCGGAGCCAGAGCCAGGTCATCGATCTGATTCAGGAGTGGAAAGGGTCGTCGAAGACGGTAATAACCGCGACCCATCAGTTAGAAATCGTGGAGGATATCGCCGAACGCGTTCTGGTGCTGGAAGCGGGAGGAGTTGCCGCCAGCGGAACGTCAGCGGAGATCCTATCGAATCACGAGTTGTTACTGCGGGCCAACCTGGTCCACGCGCACCGGCATTCGCACGGCGGAGTTGTTCACTCGCACCCGCATATTCATTCGCATTCCGAGCACGAACATTAACTGTGGAACCTCTTCAAGTTGCGCTGCCTGGCATCACTGTTTCCGCGTGAGCTGCGGACAATCCGCCTAGAGGCACATCTGACAACGCCTGGCCTGGATATTTTGCCTCGGGATAAATCCTGGCCAGCAACAGAATGCCCACGACAGTCACCACCAGATCGAAGACGCTCGCCTCAGGTCCCACGCTGCCACCGCTAAACCATTTCGATCCCATCAGCGAGGCGTTCAGCATGTGACCGGTGGCGTGAATACCGCTGTTCGGCGTGGAATAGAAGAAGCTCTCACCCCAGTCAAAGGCCATGTGCCAGCCGATGGCGAACCAAAGATTGCCGGTGCGCCGCAGGGCGAGGCAGAGAAACAACGCAATCAATACGATTTCGACCGCCCCGATCCAGTTTTCTCCAGGGTTACCCAGATGCAGCCCCGCGAAGATGATGCAGGTAATCGCCGCAGCCGGCCAGAAGCCGAGTCCCGTGGTCAAGGTGAACTGCATATAGCCGCGGAAGGCAAACTCCTCGAACAATCCGACCATCAGGAAGCCCACCGCCCACAGGAAGCCGAACTTCAGGACCCCAAACGGCGAGAGCGCAAGCCCTCCGGGCGAATACGCGTGGGTGGTTGCCATCATGGCAATAATGAACGAGAGCATCACAAAACCCCACAGCGCTCCGATCCAGAACTGCTTGCCCAACGCCTTGCGCACGGGAAGGCCGTAATCGGCAAGACGCCGGTGCTCAAACCTGCCCATGATGGCCGTGGCTATCAGCAGAATGCCGAAGCTAAAAGTCTCACCGATGATTACATTCGTCGCTGAAAAATCCGTGCCGAAACTATGCGCGATCGTTTTCTGCAGCAGAAAGGCGGCGCCGGATAGGACGGCCACCAACGCGAGGAAGATCAGCAGACGCCAGCCCGCGCGAATGCCCTGCGGTCCGATGAAGGCGATCCGGAGTTGACTGTCGTGAGGTGAAGTAGGCGTAAGGTCTGGTTCGGGCATATGCCTCCTCGGCAAGTTGTACGAATGGGGGACACAATGGTTTCCGACAATGCGTCGCGGCCGCTGATCTAGAGGAGGAACCTCCACTAGGCGTTCACACAACCAGGGACGTTTTCACGGCGATCCCTCGCGGACGAACCGTTGTCGATGACGATGTTATATCCGAAAACTGCTCTCAAGTTACAGCACGCAAGAATCCCATTGTGCGTGTCGCGATTTCATAGGATAATTTCGTAAATCTTTCCCAACAATCTAGAGCACCGGTTCGGTCTGTAGAAAGACTTGGACTGCAAAGGACGATTACGGTCGATGAAAAAGATCTATGGCTTTTCCGTTCCCTGCTTCGTGGCGTTGTTTAGCTGCCTTCTGACGGCACAAGTAACTGTTCCGATATATCAGTATGACAACAGCCACTCCGGCACAAACACGAATGAAACCATTCTCACCCCGTCGAATGTTAACGTCTCGCAATTTGGCCGCCTAATGGTCTTTCCCGTGCAAGGCTACGTGTATGCGCAGCCCTTGTATGTGCCCGGCCTGACCGTCGGGGGTACCTCCCACAATGTACTGTTCGTGGCGACCGAGCACGATCAGCTCTATGCCTTTGACGTAAATAGCGGACAACAGCTCTGGCGTACCAATTTCTTGGCGGGGACGGGACTGCAGCAGATCGTTAGCACAGTCTCGAGCAGCGATGTGAGTTGCGGCGACCTCGTTCCCGAGATCGGTATCACGGGGACACCGGTGATCGACACCACTACCAACACCCTCTACGTGTCGGTGGAAACGAAGCAGTATAACCCGCAAACCCAAGTCAAAACCTTTTACCACAAGCTGCATGCGCTGGATATAACGACAGGTCTCGACAAGGTCCCTCCCCACACCATCATTGCGTTGGCACGAGGAAGCGGCAGCGGTTCTATCGGCGGCACCATTAGCTTCAACGCATTGCTGGCGAACCAGCGGCCAAGTCTGCTTCTGGCGGACGGGCAGGTGTTCGTGTCCTGGTCGTCGCACTGTGATCTTGGCGCTTACCACGGCTGGCTCATGTCCTTCAACAAAACGAGCCTGGCTCCCAGCGGGGTTTTTATCGATACGCCAAATGGCTACGAGGGAGGCTTTTGGGGCAGCGGTTCCGGGCCGGCGGCCGACGCGGCCGGTTCAATCTATACCGCGACGGGCAACGGGCTTTTTGACCTTAGTTCCGGAGGCATCGATTATGGTGACAGCGTTCTCCGGCTGACTTGGTCCGGGTCCGGTATCGCGGCCGCCGATTATTTCACACCTTGGGATCAACAGACTCTGGATGACAACGACACCGATGTTGACGCCGGCGGTGTTGTTCTGCTGCCGGATCAGTCCGGCCAGTACCCTCATTTGCTGGTGCAGGTTGGCAAGGAAGGCACCATCGATCTCATCAATCGGGATAACATGGGCCACTGGCATTCCGGAAATGACGACCAGATCGTGCAGACTCTGCCATTCATCATCGGTGGAGTGTGGGGTGCACCGGCGTTCTGGAATGACATCGCCTACTTCGGTGGGCAATACGATCATCTGAAAGCGTTCTCTTTTAACCCGCAGACTGAGCTTCTGTCCACCTCCCCGACCTCGCAGTCGCCGGAGCAATTCAGCTACCCTGGATCGACGCCGGCAGTCTCCTCCAGCGGCACCTCCAATGGAATCGTGTGGATAATCGAGTCCGACAATTACAACAACGGAGGGAACGCCGTTCTGCGAGCCTACAACGCTGACAACCTGAGCTCTGAACTTTACAACTCCCAGCAGAACCCGGGACGCGACCAAGCGGGACTGCCAGTCAAGTTTTCTGTTCCCACGGTAGCTGACGGGCATGTCTTTGTTGGCGCACAGAGCCAAGTGGACATGTACGGATTGCTGAACTAATCCCTGCCCCTCGCCCGCGCGGGCTGCGGGCGAGGGCTTTCCTCAATAGTGCGATCATTGCCTGGAGCTATCGGAACTGCGGCAACACCGCGTCGCCGAATAACTTCGCCTGCTCCTCGCGATCGTCGCCCCAGATCTCCAGCATGATGTTGGTGCAGCCAGCCTGCCGATACTCCTCGATGCGCTCGCAACATTCGTCGGGCGTCCCGGCAATCGCACAGACCTTGTGCAGAACCTCGTCGGTCACGGCCTGCGCGGCGGCCTTGCGGCCACCCTTCTCCATCGCGTCGGCGATGGAAGCAATCTCCTCGAAAGCGAGGCCGGCTTTCTGCAACAGCACATCGGCCGAGCCGCGGATGTTCTGCACTTTATTGGCAAGATACATCGCCGCCATTTCGCGCGCGCCGTCCGTGCCCTTATTCGAATCCTTGTCGACGCTGCCGACAATCACGGCGCCGAGATCGAGGGACGAGGGATCTTTGCCTGCCTTCCTCGCACCTTCCTCCATGTTGCCGCGGGCGTAGCGCACGAAGTCCGGAGTGGTGATGCTGGCTGTCAACAGTCCATCAGAATGCGAACCGGCAAGCCTCTGTAACACCGGTCCCGTCGCGCCAACATAGATTGGCACACGCGCGCGCGAAACATGTGCATCGGGCTCAAGAGCAGGGGCCGAAGCGTCAAAGGATTTACCGTGATATTCGACAGCTTCCCCCGTCAGCATCGCTTCGATAATCTCGATGCTCTCGCGCATGACAACCGCCGGGCCAGCGTCTCTTCCTTTCTCACCTTCGCCAATTTCCTTCATGAAGATCTTGGAGGCGCCAAGTCCGAGCAGAAAGCGGCCATCGCCGGCAGCGTCCTGCATCACCCGCGCTTCCATGGCGATCTGCACCGGATGGCGAGTGTAGGGCGAGATGATTCCCCAGCCGATCGTGATGTGCTGCGTCTGGGTCGCGATCGCCGTCGTCATGGCCGTCGAGGAACGCGCTTCGAAGCCGTGCTTGCGCCACCAGGGATATGCTTCGGCCAGCCAGAAAACGTCGAAGCCTGCCCGCTCGCAAGCCAGCGCCATGCGCACGGTCTGCTGCAACGGCTCCATGCTTAATTGCAGTACACCAATTCGGAAAGGAACGGACATGAGTCAGGAATTGCCTTTCGTCGGTTGTTAGTATCGCTGTTCGCTATTAGCCGGAGACAATTAGCAAACGGGGACTGGCAATCAGTACCTCGCAGTCGGCCATCAGCCTCACTTTCTGAATAGCAATTGATCGAATCAGTGCACAAACTCCCACAGTCGAGCCCGAAGGGCGGAATTTGTTTTAGCCCAGGGCGTAAGCCCTGGGTAACGGATCAAAACAACCTGAGTCCCGCAGGGACGACACCGATTCTTCGATCTTCTGCCCCCCAATTAACCGCGACGACGGCCAACCGCATCTTCACGAAAGGCGAACAGCGACTCAGCCGCCTTCCTCCGTCCGAGAATGCTCAAGCCCTTTCATCAGCGCCCACATTGCCCTGTTCATAGGAGTTGGCACACCGCACTTTTCGCCCCACTTCACAATCGCACCATTCATGAAGTCGACCTCGGTCGTGCGCTCGGCGAGCACATCCTGCAACATGCTGGCCTTATGCTTGCCCGGAGCATTCGCGCCCTTGGCGATGAGATCTCTCGGATTGCCGTGCAACTCAATTCCCATCGCCTTCGCAACCGCCTCGCCTTCCTGAATGAGCGCCTCAAATAATTCGCCTGTGGGCGGAAAACGCGTTGCCGCCCCATGATGCAATCGGGTGAGTGCTCCCACCGGGTTAGTAGCAGCATTGAATATCAGCTTTGTCCACTGCGCGCCGCGCGCATCCTCTAATGCGATTGTGTTCATGCCGCTGCGCGTCATGTAGCCCGCAAGCTCGTTGACGCGCTCCATCGCGGTGTTCGTCGGCTCGAACGGCCCAATCCATGTGTCTCCCCGAATGTCGAATCCCACATGGCCCGGCTCGGCAATGTGTCCGGCGGGAAACGTCGTGCCGCGAATCACAAACTTCACATGTTCCGCGATGATCTCCTCGTTACCCACGCCGTTTTGCACGGAGCATACCACGCTGTGGGACTGGAAGCAGCGTGCCGCCGCCTTGATCGCACTCGCGGTGTGAATCGTCTTCGTAGCCACCACCCCGTAGTCGCAGACCGGAAGTGTTGCCGGATCGGTGCTCGCTTGCGCCAGCCTGACGTGCACCTGCGCCGCACCCGAGAGCCGCAAGCCATCACGGCTAATCGCGTCTACGTGCGGTTGCGATGTGTCGAAGGCATACACCTCAACCTCGCCGCCCGCTGCCAAATGGGCAGCGAAGAGGCTACCTATCGCGCCACACCCCACGACCAAAACTTTCTTCATGCTTTACTCGCCGAGTGTTGCGCATCAGCTTTGGAATAGAACTTCCACGGAATGTTGCTCAGGTTTTCTCCCTCACTCTCGCCGATGCGAAAGGTGTCTTGCGTATACAGGCAAACCTTGCCATCCTTATCTATAACTTGCGGATGTAGGGAAAATATCATGTTCTGCTTTAACTCAATTTCGCTTCCCGCGCCAATTGCCGGATGCTCGATCATGGTGGTACCGATCGAATGTCCGGAAAGATGTCCCAGCGCAAAGCCGTGTCGCGCAAACGTGTCAGCAACAACCGCGTGAACTTCGCGGGCGAGGACGCCTTCGCGCATCAATTTGCGCGCTGCCTCCATCGCCTCAGGATAGACGGCGGCCATTTGCAGCGTCCGCCGGCTGGGATCGCCTTCGATGAGCGCGCGAGAGAACTCAACCCAATAGCCGCCCGTGCCCGCAATCTCCAACGAATAGAGCATCAAGTCACGCGTTCCGACACGGCGATGTCCCGGCACTTTGAAGTGCGCCTCGGCCTCTCCATTTTCGCCGCAGAGCAGGATATTCATCATGCGAGGTCCAGCGCCGCGCGCGAAAAACACCTCGACAGCCGGCGCCATAATCTCCGCCTCTGTCTTGCCCGGCGCGAAGCCTTCGAGCAACGCCCAGAAGCCTTCATGGATGATGTCCATGGAGTCGCGAATCTCCACCAGTTCTTCTTCGCTCTTGACTGCCCGTGCCATGTCGAAGTGAAAATCGAAGGGCACGAGCTCAAAGGGGCCCTGCTGCAGCTCGCGATAATCGCGCACGGCCATGATGTAGTCGAGACCGTACACGGCGATGCGCGTCCAGCCCAAGTCTTGTGCCCGTTCGCGCAACCACTGGCCGGGAACCTCGGCCCAGACTTTTTCCTTTACGAACGGCTTCTTCTTGTCTCCGATCCAGCGTGCCTCCTGCGGAAAAAGCAGCGTGGGCTCTCCCTTCAGCGGAATCAGCACATAGACATAGCGATGAACGATCTCGAAGCCGGAGGTGTAAAACACAGCGCCCTCGAACCCGGCATATTGGTTGCCGCAGACAACGAGTGCATCGACGTTCTGTTCGCGCATTGTGCCGCGAATGTTGTCGTAGCGGCGTTGAATTTCGGTGAGACTGGGCAAAGTAAGCTCCTAAGACACTGCTGTCAGCCGTCAGCCATCAGCTAAAGCGTTTTAGGCTCAGCCGCTGCAACCGAAATTGAACAAACCAACCCTCGCATCGACCGACACGAACTGTATCTTAGCTGACGGCTGAGAGCTGATGGCTGACAGCTCCTCATCCGCATATCTCCGCCGCGGTTAGGGCATAGACCTTCGTTATCTCAATCAGTGTCTTGATCGCGATCTTCTCGCCTTCATGGTCGCGCGGCCCACTCGACGGCCCATAGTTAACGGTCGGACATCCAAAGCGCGACAGCACCGAGGCATCCGAACACCACAGCACCGTATCCCGCACAGGCGGTTTGCCGACCACATGTTGATGGTTTCGCTCGATGGCCTTCACCATCGCATGGTTCTCATCGATGGTGGCGCCCGGAACCGATACGTACGTTTCGAACTCAAGTCCGTATTCCGGATACTTGTCCTTCATTGTCAGATACAGCTTTTTCACCGCGCGGCGGGCATCCGTCATGCTGATCGTCGGGGGCACGCGCACATCGAGAAATAGATCGGCGCGATCCGGAGTGCGGCTGGCTCGCCAGGGATGTCCGGCTCGCAGGCATCCGACATTGACGAATCCCGGACGCCCGGCCCACCGTGCCCGCTCCTGCCACTCCGGAATCCATTTCATCACCTCTCCCACAACGTGGTACATACGGCGGATCGCGTTCTGTTCTTCTTTGCCTGGAGCAAACGCCGAGTGTACATAGTTGCCGGTAAGGCCGAAGCGCACCCACATCGACCCGGCATGCTCCAGCACAACCTGCATATCGGTCGGCTCGCCAAGGATACACATGTCGGGCAGGATGCCATGGTTCACCAGATAGTGCGTGCCTGCGCCGTAGCCACGGTATTCCTTGCCTTGGAACTCGCCCCACTGAGTCTTCTCGATCTCGCCACAAACCGCGCCCAGGATAACGTCGCCTTGCAGCGTGACTCCGGCCTCGAGCAGCGCCTTCACCGCATGCACATAGCACGCCAACGCGCCCTTCATGTTGTAAATGCCCAGGCCGTAGATCAGGCCGTCCTTGACCACGGCGTGCGGCTTGTAGCCGATACCGGTGAGGAACTCCTCGTCCCCGGTATTCGACGTATCCATGTGCCCGTTGAACATCAGGCATTGGCCGTTACCGTTGCCCTCCAATCGGCCGATGACATTTGCGCGACCGTCTTCCAACGGCTGCCAAGTGATCGTGAGCCCGACGCGTTGAAATGCCGCGCGCATGTACTCGGCCATCGCCAGCTCCCCGCCTGTGGGACTTGGAATGTCGACCACGTCGCAACACATCGAGATAATCTCGTCCTCGCGGATGCGGCTGAGAATTGCCTGCTTCATGCTGTCGCTGATCGCGGCTTTGCCGGCGGTCGCCATCAGTGCGCAGCCTTTCCCGCCTGAATTGCATTCAGCACTCGAAAATCGTCAGGGAACGAACACAACTTTTCGTTGCCACTGCCGGTGATCCAGAAATTGTCTTCCAGGCGCAGGCCGCCGCCGCCAGGCCAGTAAATTCCCGGCTCGATAGCCAGCACCATGCCTTTGCGAATTGTGCCCGTGCCAGCCTGATGCGCGTAGGGAGGCTCGTGCGCGCGAGCTCCCACACCGTGGCACACGGCGTGCGACGGCTGTCCGGGATAACCGCCCTCAGCAATGCGCGCGCGAATCAAGCGATCCAGATCCGGCAGGCTTGCGCCGCCTTTGGCAAATTTCGCCGCCTGGTTGAAAACGCCCAGCAGCAGATCCAACAGCTTGTGATACTCGGGCGTCAACTCGCCCGGACAGAGATTCTTTGTCAGGTCGTTCCAGTAGCCGTCAACGCAAATCCATATCTCGAACAGCGTGGGCTCGTGTTTCTGCACCGGACGGTCGCCGGTCGCCGTGAACGTGCGAATACCTTTACCCGACCATACCAGCGTGAAAGCGCGCGCCATCTCAACCTTGCCTTTGAAGCCGATGCCGGTGGCATGGACAAAACCTTCGAAGATGGCAGCGACCTCACTCTCTCTCATTCCCGGACGCAGGCGCTCGAAGGTATGCTCCATGGCGAGCGCGGCGAGCTCATTCGCCAGTCTCATGCGCTCGATCTCCTGGTCGGTTTTAATGGCCCGCGCTTCGGCGAGCAGTCCGGTAGCGTCGACAACCTCTCGCGCGACCGGCTTGAATGCGTCGAACCACGGCTGCGTCCAGGTAGTTGGCTCACCAACCATGCGGTCGGCCCCCTGAGTTCCCTGCGAAAGCTCCAGTCCGACGCGACCGGTCAGGTCGCGCTCCTTCAAGACTCGAAGCGCGACTTCGAGTGAACGAAACGTCGGCGGGCGCGGATCGCGCTCATCATAGCTTTTGAACAGCCGGATGTCCTGCGTCCACGAGGTGCGGCGCGCGTCCTCTTCCTGCGGCTCGATCGCGATGAGCGTCGGTTCACCCTCACGCGGGAAAACGGCGATGTCGTAGCCTTTCATACACCAATAGTTCGTGAGGTACACGATGTTGTCGGGCGCGCGGACAACCAGGGCGTCGAGGTCCCGCTGTTTCATAAGTTCGCGGACACGGCGCAGTTTCAAAGTGTCGATGGGATATGTCATTCAGGTCTCTCTCTGCTTCCCGCTGACCGCGACGTCCTCATGCACATTTTCATTTGCCCACGTCCAGCTCGCCTCTTTGGCCTTGATCAGTCGATAGAGGGCGGTATGCAACGGCGCTGCCACGCCGACGCGCTGCGCCTCGCGCGCAATAGCACCGCCCAGGAAATCAACTTCGGTGGGCAGCCGATGTCGAATGTCGGATAGCATCGATGGTGGATGGTTGGTCTGCGCGCCGATGCAGTTCATCGTCCAGGGATCTTCATGCAGTTCGACGCCGACCGCTGCAGCCACGGTTTTGCCTTCTTCAATCAGATTGTGCAGGAGATGTCCTAGGCCACTGAAACGCGTCTCGGCTGCAAAGTGGGGCGAGTGCGGTAGCTCCGTCAAGGCTGACACACTGTTCACCGATGCGTTGAAGATCAATTTCGACCACTGCGCCGGCCGCGCATCCCGCAGCGCCTCGGCCTTCAATCCCGATGCGTTCATGAGCGCCGCTAATTCTTCCACCAGCTCGAATGGCGTGTTCGTTGGCTCGAAGGGCCCCATCCACGTGGCTGTGTTCAATTCGTAATGCACATGATCGTCGGCAAACCGCGTACCGCTCATGAAGGTCGTTCCGCGAATAACGTAGCCCGACGGCATCACCTCGGCGATGACCTCTTCGCTGCCCAGACCGTTCTGCGCCGACAACACGGCTCCCCGGGAGAACAGGTGCGCGACCGGGGAAAAAGCCTCGCGCGTCTGGTTTGCCTTGGTTGCGACAATACCAAAGTCGAAGTGCGTCAGCTCGCGCGCATCTGACGAAGCCCGCAACTGTGCATGGAACTCATTGTGCCCAGTGACCCGAATGCCGCGATTGTTGATGCTGCGAACGTGCTCCTGCCGACGGGCAAACACCCACAGCTCAGCCACCCGCGCCAGGTGCGCGGCGTAAAGGCTGCCGATGGCTCCGGCTCCGATGATGCAGATGCGTTTCATTCGTAGCTATCAGACGTCAATTCTCAGCATTCACCTCGCACTTCGCCTTTCGCTCTCCGCTCATCGCCAAACTGCGACAGACCCACAAACTAAGGGTCTGTCTTCTCCGTGGTCTCTGTGTCTCTGTGGTGAAATCAAATTCCACCCCGCTCGATCTTCACATTCGGCTTCAGTTCTCCGCGACGGCTCTTCTCGATCAACTCGTACAATGTGCTGGCATTGTTATGTGACTCGTCGATGATGATACCCTCGCGAAACAGCGCATCCTGCAGCGCGGCGCTGATGGCATGCAGCGGCGCGCCGCCGCCTTCGCCCATGCCTTTGGCTCCGCTATAGCTGTGTGGCGAGGGCGTTTCGATGTTGCCATATTTCAGGTTGGGCATGTTCACGGCGGTTATCGGCGTGTAATCGCTGAAGGTCGAGGACAGCATGTTACCGCTCTCGTCGTAGGCGCAGTTTTCCATCAGTGCCGCCCCGATGCCATGTGCCGTCGCGCCGTGCACCTGGCCTTCGACGATCATGGGATTGATCACCGTGCCGCAGTCGTCAACCGCAGCGTAATCGAGAATCTTTGGTATGTACGTCTCCTTGTCGACTTCGATCACGGCAATGTGCAGCTGTGACGAATACGTCAGCGTCAAGTTGCCGTATTTCTTCACGACGTCAGGGACCTGAAACGGTGCACGCCAAGTGTAACGGCAGTTTAATGTGATGCACCGCAGATCCTCAGGAACGACGGCGGTGTTCACGTTCGCGAGATTCGCCAGGCCGAAGTATGGGATTGCCCTCTCCGTGCCGCGAACACGCACCTCGGGGCCCTGCTTGCCTACGCCCAACTCCAAGTCGTCTTCGCTTGCCTGCAGCGCAAACGCGGCGAGCTTCTGGATCTCGGCTTTCAGCAACTGCACTGCGCCGTTCACCGCCGAAAGTCCCGACACCGCGAACTGGCTGGCATAGGTACCGCTGTGCCCGGTATGAACGTTGCGCTCCGTGTCGAAACCGACCCGCACGTTCACCATGTCCGGAGGAATGTTGAGGATGTCGGCCACCACCTGCGAGACCGTGGTCTCATGTCCCTGGCCTTGAGGCACCGAGCCGACGGCGACGATAACTTCGCCGTAGATGTCGAGCTTGGCATTGGCCGCCTGCGAGTTGCCGGAGAATGGCGCTTGCGGATTGACGATCTGCGCCTGCCCGAAATTGTTGGTTCCGGAATCGAGCGTGGTTCCGATGCCGATGCCTAACCAGCGGACCTCCGACTGCGCCTTCGTCCGCTCGGCCTGCCACTTTTCCCAGCCGATGAGATCCTTCGCGACTTGCAACATGCGAGGGTAATTCCCCGAATCGTATATGCAACCGTTAGGCGTGGTGTAGGGAAATTCTTCGGGACGAATGTAATTACGCAGCCGCATTTCATCGGCGGGAATGTTCAGTTCGTGGGCACAGATGTCGAGTACGCGCTCCAGAAACCACAGGTGCTGCATGCGCGAATAGCCGCGATTAGGCCCGACAGGACATTTGTTGGTGACCACTTGCGTGAAATCGATGCGCAGATTGCGAAGGCGACAAGTTGCCGGCGTTACCTGCGACCAGATCACGCAGCCCAAAGGTTCGTAGCGCGGATAAGCGCCACAGTCGTCGATGTGCCGCGAGTCAACCACGAGAATCACACCGTCTTTATCCAGCGCAACGCGCGTATCACGGAAGGTACGCTCGTTGCCATGGGCGCTGGAGGCCATGTGTTCGGAGCGCGTCTCGCTCCACTTGATGGGTGCGCCATTGGCTTTGCGCGAGGCCAGCGCGCAAACCGCCATCTGCGGGTAGTTGGTGATCTTGATGCCGAAGCTGCCGCCGATGTCGTGGGTCTGCACCCGCACTTGGTCCATACGAAGATGCAGCGCAGGCGCAAGCAACTGGATGCCAATCGTGGGGAAAGAATTGTTGCTCCAGAAATAGAGGCGCTCGTCATTGTCATCCCACTGCGCAATCACCGCGTTGTTCTCCAGCGGTGTGCTGGAGAAGCGATGCATGTGCAGATGATCAATGTGGATGACGTGGGCTGCGTCGGCGAAAGCTTTCGCGATGTCTCCATATTCGTAGACGCCGTGCCACACCACATTCGTACCCATTGCAGAGTGAAGGATTGTCTGGTCGGTGGCGGCGATCTCGCTGTCGATGACTGCTTCCAGCGGTTCGTAATCGACGCGCACAAGCTCCGCGCCGTCTTCCGCGAGTGCGGCTGTTTCGGCAATCACGGCGGCGACGGGCTCTCCCTGATAGCGTGTGCGATCGACGGCCATCGGGTAATCGAGAATTTGATTGCTGGGCGCGGGACCAATTTCGAAGAAGGGATCGATGAGCTTAGTGATCCCAGAACCGGTCAAAGTACAGACGACACCGGGCAGCGTCTCAGCTTCAGAGACGTCAATGCCGGTAATCTTCGCGTGCGCAAAGGGCGAGCGCACAAACGCCAGATGCAACATGCCGAGCAACTTGATGTCGTCGACAAACTTGCCTTTGCCGCGCACCAGGCGCGCATCTTCCTTGCGGGTGATCGATTGGCCGACCCAGTCAGTCGTTTGGTGATGCATCGCTCTCGTCATGATCTCCTTCGGCCGTCTGTTTCTGCGCGGGGGGCGCGGTTTGGGGTGGATCGGGATTCCCGGGACTCAAGCCCGGGGCTTCCACCGCCAGGACAGTCCTACTTTGTGAGACATCAGCAGTTTCCAGACCAGAGTAAGTCGCGTCCACTTGGGTTGGAGCTGCGACTTTCGCTAGCCCTAAATCTTCATGGGCTGAAGCGTTGCCTTGTTCAGCTTCGTCATTCGCCGGGCTAAAGCCCGGGACTTCCACCGTTGTGGGAGTCCCACCTTGTGGTAGATCCTCAGTTGACGACGCAGAGCCCTCAGAAGCGATTGGGATTGAGACCGGCTCCGCCAGTGCCTTCTGCAACCCGTCAATCAGCTTCTGGATATTCTTGCGGCCGAGTGGCTCAAGCATGCCGCCTGCCATGGACGCGAGTTTGCCAAAGACGCTGGTCTCGCCTTGCCACACAACACGAGTACTCTCTGCCAAGGGCGACAGATCGAACCTGGCGCGCACCGTCAACTGGCTGCCCACAGCAGTTCCTTGCCCCCTGTATTGGGCGCGCAATGGCTTCACGGCTTCGCTGAGTTCCATCTTGAGTTCTGCTGAGCCGCGAATGTTCCCCACGCCGACCTTCACTTTTACCGTAAAGTGGGTGGGATCTTGCATGTTCATACTTTGGAAGTCGGGAAGCAATGGGCCGAACTTCTGGGGATCGGAGAGAAAGTCAAAGACCTCTTCCGGACTGCGCGGCGTGGCGAACTCGCCGGAAAACTTAATGGCCACTGTCTGCCCCTCCGCCAGCCGCGGCTGCGGCGTGAATAGCCTTGAAGATGTTCTGATATCCGGTACAGCGGCAGGTATTGCCGGCAATTCCCTTGCGAATGTCCCACTCTGTGGGATGGGGATGCTCCTCCAGCAATTGCACGGTGCTCATGAGGAAGCCGGGCGTGCAATATCCGCACTGGAAACCGTGGCATTCGCTGAAAGCCTGTTGCACTGGATGAAGCTGGCCATCCTTCGCCAGCCCTTCCACTGTGAGCATCTCGGCACCGTCGGCTTGAAACGCGAACAGCGTGCACGACTTCACGCTCTTGCCATTTACCAGGACCGTGCATGCGCCGCAATAGCTGGTGTCACAGCCGATGTGTGTGCCAGTCAGGTTCAGCTCTTCACGAATGAACTGGACCAGCAACATTCGCGGCTCGACCTCACGCGCGTACTGCTTACCATTCACCTTGACGCTGATTCGCACGAGGGCAACATCCTCAGGCATAAAGATGCATCGCCTCCACATGTTCTCCGCGAGCACGCTTCACTGCAATTTCCACAGCCAGCTTCGCCAAGGCACCGGCAGCCTGGCGTTTGTACTCGGAGGAGCCGCGCATGTCGGAGTTGGGTTCGGCGATTTCCATTACCGCTTCGCGAACTTTCTCTATGCTGTCGGCAGTTATCGGCTTAGTCCGCAGCAATTCTTCCGCAGCAGTCACACGGGTTGCGGTAAGACCTAGCACTCCCAGATAGACGCGCACATCCCGGCACGTGTGATCGTCGTGCAAGGTGAGTTGCACCGCGACGCTTGCGCTGGCGTAAACCGGAGCGCAACGCTTCAGCGCGATATAGGCTCCGCCGCTGCGCTCTGCCGGCAGAGGTATGGCGATTTCGGTGACAAGTTCGGCCGGTTGCAGCGCGGTGGTGTAGGCGTCGAGGTTGAACTCGGCGATGTCGATGCTACCTTCGCCAGAGGGCCCCAGCGTCTTCACCGTCGCACTTGTGGCCAGCAGGACCGGCGCCCAGTCTCCGGTGGGATCGGCTTCGGCAATTGAGCCGCCAATGGTTCCCATGTGGCGCACCTGCGGATCGGCGATGCCAGCGGCGCAGTCGCGAAGGATGGGAATTCGGGCGGCTTCCGCAGAAGCGGCAATCTCAGCATGGCGTGTCATCGCTCCGATGCGCACCTCCCCGTTGCTCCAGGTGTACGAAGTCTCGGGGATGAAGTTCAGATCGACGAGGTGACGAGGAGCTGAGAGGCGAAGCTTCATCAGCGGGATAAGGCTCTGTCCGCCGGCAAGAAACTTGGCGTCTTCTCCTAACTCGCTCAGCAGCGAGATGGCTTCCGGATACGACTTCGCCCGATGATAGGTAAAAGGTCGAGGATACATCCCGCCTCCACGACGGAATTTCTGTGCGGCTTGAAGAGTATCGCAAATTGAGGCACTTTGAGAAACCGTAGATCTCTCACTGGCCGGGAGGCCATTGGTGAAGACAACTCTCTGGGCTAGGGCGACGGCGGCGATCCGGTATAGTTGGTGGGTTGTAGGTCGCGATGCCGGCAGAGCATGGACAAGCTAGTCACACCCGACGAATTCCGAGCCGCGCTGGGCCGCTTCGCCAGTGGCGTGACGGTCGTCACCGTCGAAACAGCAGACGGCGGCGTGCACGGCATGACCGCCAACGCGTTCTGCTCGGTCTCACTTCAGCCGCCGCTCGTGTTGGTCTGCATCGATCATCTGGCCGAAACCTACCTTCGCGTTCGTGAGCGAGGAGAGTTCGGCGTCAGCGTGCTGAAAGAGGATCAGGAAGCTCTGTCGGAGCTTTTTGCGGATCCGGAACGCAATCCTGACGCGGCTTATCGATTAGGTATTCGCTATCGCAAGATGATGAAGAGCGGCACGCCCGTGCTGGAGAATGCGCTGGCCAATCTCGACTGTCGCGTAATCGCCGCCCACGCGGCGGGTGACCACACCATCTTCGTCGGTGAGGTGCGGGACATTATATTGGGGGCGGGATCTCCGCTGCTGTATTTTCGCGGGCGATATGGCCTGTCGGGGGCAGCGCGGGAGTGAGCGCCGAGATGCGGCGCCCTGGCAGTTGCGATATTCTTGCTGATGGCGCCCCTTCAGATTTGCCGCGCCGTGAGCCGGGCATGTCTTCGTCTCTGACATTCATAGCACGACGCAGAACGATCGCTGACGCTCCTGCCGACTCTTTCGCCGGCCACCTGCGCGAAGTTCACGACGGGGCGGAACTTGCTCCGGAAGTTGCGGTACAGCTCTTACGCTGTGACGACGATGTTCTTCCCACCCTGCTGACAACGGCACGGGCGCTGAAAGAGCAGTATCACCCCGGCATCATCACCTACTCACGCAAGGTTTTTATCCCTCTGACCAATTTGTGCCGCGACTTCTGCGGTTACTGCACCTACCGGCGCGATCCTGGCGAGGCGGGTGCGCACACCATGTCGCCGGACGAGGTTCTGTCAATCGCGAAGAAAGGGGAAAAGCTCGGCTGCACGGAGGCGCTGTTTTCGCTGGGCGACCGGCCGGAGGCGCTATTTCCTGAGATGCGTGAGACGCTTCGGCGGCTGGGCTATCGTAGCACGCTGCATTATCTGGAGGCGATGTGTGAGCTGGTGCTGCACGAAACGCGGCTCCTGCCGCACGCCAATCCCGGCCTGTTGAGCGCGAATTGGATCGAGCGGTTGCGCGTCAGCAATCCGAGTCTCGGACTTATGCTGGAGAGCACCAGCACGAGCCTTGCGGAAGCACATCCGGCGGAGCGTGCTCCCGACAAAACTCCTGCCCTGCGGCTCCGGACAATTGAAGACGCCGGGAGACTTGGCGTGCCCTTCACCACCGGAATATTGATTGGCATCGGCGAGACAATGGAAGATCGCGTCGATTCCCTGCTGGCCATCGAGCGCCTACACCGGCAGTACGGCCACATTCAGGAAGTCATCATCCAGAACTTTCGCGTGAAGCCGCGCATCCCGATGGCCGCGTGGCCCGAGCCTGATACGGATGACATGTTGCGCACTCTGGCCGTCGCGCGCCTGCTCCTCCGCGATATGAACATCCAGGCGCCGCCGAACCTCACGGAAAACGGATACGAGCGCCTGTTGGAGGGCGGCATCAACGACTGGGGTGGGGTCTCGCCGCTGACACCGGATTACATCAATCCCGAGGCGCCCTGGCCGCATCTGGTGGAATTACAGCGCCGCACCGAAGCCGTGGGACAAAAGCTGGTACAGCGTTTGCCGGTGTATCCGGAGTTTGTGGCGGGCATAGTGAAACGTGGCGGGATGCTGGCCGAACGATTGCAAACTTTATCGGATCACGACGGGTATGCGAGGGCTGCGTAGATGATCGTCGTTTTCACGGGTGGGACTGGCGGCAGCAAGCTGGTGCAGGGCTTGCGGCACGTAGTTGCGCCTGAAGAGTTGACGGTCATCGTCAACTCAGGCGATGACCTCGAGTGGTGGGGGCTGCACGTTTCGCCCGATATCGACTCGGTGCTATATGGCTTGGCTGGTCTGCTGAGTAAGGACCGCGGATGGGGCGTTGAGGATGACAGCTTTCGCTGCCTGGAGCGCATGAAGCACCTTGGGCAGCCGTCGTGGTTCAGCCTGGGCGATCTGGATCTGGCGACGCACTTGACGCGCACGGCGATGCTGCGCGCAGGCAAGTCGCTAAGCGAGGCTACCGCTGGGCTTGCGGCGAGATTTGGCATTCGCGCGCGCGTGTTGCCGATGACAGACGATCGGGTCTCTACCATGCTCGACACCTCGAAAGGCACGCTGACTTTTCAAGAGTACTTTGTTCGCGAGCGACATCAGCCGGAAGTGCGAGCGGTGCGCTTCGAAGGCGCGCAGCAGGCTTGTCCGGCGCCAGACGTGATTGAGAGCATCGAAAGGGCACAAGCAATCATCTTTGCACCGAGCAACCCCGTGACCAGCATCGGCCCGATTCTAGCGGTGCCCGGCGTACGTGATGCACTACAACGAACTTCGGCACCAGTGGTTGCGGTCAGTCCAATCGTGGGCGGAACGGCCGTGTCCGGACCGGCTGGTGAGTTGATGAAAATGATGGGATGGCCGAGCACGATTGCCGGCGTGGCAAAGGCGTACGAAGATTTTCTCGATGTGCTGGTTGCCGACCGGGCTGACGCTCAAGCAATCAGCAGTCAGCAGTCAGCAGTCAGCCGGATCGCCACGGGACATCAGGCCAGTTCTCGATCCCCGATCCACGATCCACGATCTACAATTCACGATCCACCCACTCCACTGCGCGTCGTTTGCACCAACACCATCATGCGCTCGGCTGCCGACAAGCGCGAACTGGCGGAGTTTGTTCTGAACGCCTGCGCCGCTCCGCAAGGCGCGAAGGCGTGAGCATGAACGGAATCCTTCTCATCCCCTTCAAGAACCTGGCGACGGCGAAGCAGCGCCTCGCCGCGGCGTTGAACCAGCAGCAGCGTTCGCAACTGGCTGAGGCAATGCTCCGCGACGTGATGACCGCGGCTACGGGAGTCTCGGCTCGCATTGACGTGGCTCTGGTCACTGGAGATGCCAGCGCGCAGCAGATGGCCGAGGAGTTCGGCTTCCTGGTGATCGAAGACACGCGCAATGAAAGCGAGACGGCGGCGATCAAGATGGCAACTGCGCGGTGCGAGCAGCGCGGCTACGACACAACGATTGTCGCACCGGCGGACATCCCACTCATCACCAGCGACGAGTTGCAGCGCGTGCTGGATGCAGCGCCGGATGAGGGCGCGGTATTCGTTCCTGCTTACGATCGCCGTGGCAGTAACTGCATTCTGCGGCATCCTGCGTCAATCATTCCACTGCGCTTTGGCGACGACAGCTTCGTGCCGCACTGCGCTGCGATGAAGCGAACCGGCAAGGAATTGATCATTCTCGAACTGCCGGGGATCGGCTTGGACATCGACAACCCGCACGAGCTGGAACTGCTGGTGCAGCGCGAAGGTAAGACGAATGCGCAGCGCCTGCTGCGGTCGTGGGGCTTCGGAGAGCGCGATCTCGATGCCTGGGAAGCCGCGGTGTGACCAGACGCCCACAAGTCACTCCTGCGATCACGACTGGCGAACTCCGCGCGATCCCGGTGCGCGGCATCCGGGACGTCTTCGCCGGCGACTCCATTGCCGGTCTTGTGGTCGATGCGCTGGCTCTAGGCGGTCTGCGGTTGCACGATGGCGACATCCTGATCCTCAAACACAAGATCGTCTCCAAGGCGGAAGATCGCGGGGTCGCCCTGGATTCGGTGAAGCCTTCCGCCGCCGCTCGGCAATTCGCCACGAGGAACCGCGCTGACGCGCGCGTGGTTGAATTGGCGCTGGGCGAAGCGAAGCGAGTGGTCCGTAAGAAACACGTTCTGATTACCGAGACGCAGCACGGACTTGTCTGCGCCAATAGCGGTGTCGATGTATCCAATGTCGACGGCGGCAAGACGGCGGTGTTGCTGCCTGTCGATCCCGATCGTTCCGCTGCGCAAATTCAAAGGCAATTGAAGAAGCGCACGGGCTTGCATGTCCCGGTGATCATTGCCGACAGCTTCGGACGCCCGTGGCGCGAGGGCCTGTGCGAAGTGGCGATCGGCGTTGCGGGAATGAAGGTGATTCATGACTCTCGCGGGAAGGTTGATGCCTACGGCTACACTTTGCATGCGACAGAGGAAGCGGTGGCGGATGAATTGGCCTGTGTTGCGGGACTGATTTGCGGGAAAGATTCAGGCATTCCAGCCTGTATAATCCGGGGTTACCCGTATCGCCGCGGAGGCAGTAGCGCACGCCAGCTGGTGCGGCCAGCGGAAAAAGATTTGTTTCGATGACGATATGGTGGATTGCGAAAGAAACAAGAACTTGACGACTTGGGCTTTGGCCCCTGAGGGAAAACCTGTTCTTGCAGGGGCTAAAGGCCCTGACCTTAATTGAGTTCGTTCGGCACGACTAAGAGTCGTGCCCTGTCACAACCGTAAGAAATCCGTGTTGCGATGGGGATCGATCCTTAGACTCGGCGCTGAAGCGCCTCGCTCAAGATGACGGGGAACTGTAATGCAGAACATAAGTTGGTGCAATCGGCAGACGCTTCACGGCACAACCTGGGATGATGTCCAGCACAGGGTCTCACCTCCTGTGCGAGCGGCTATCGACAAGGTCATGAGCGCGCTCGACGGAAGCATTCTCGGCCGCGACGAATGGCTGCAGCTGGCCAACTGCGAGGGCGACGATGTCTTTGGATTGGCCGTAGCGGCGAATCAACTGCGGCAGATCTTGGTTGGTGATACGGTCAGCTATGTTGTAACCCGCAATATTAATTTCACCAATGTGTGCTTCGTGGGATGCAAGTTTTGTGCGTTCAGCGTGGGCCCACGCGATGACACTGCGTATTTTCTGTCACTCGACGAGGTTGCGCAAAAATGCCGCGAAGCGGAAGAGTGGGGCGCGACCGAAGTTTGCATTCAGGGCGGCCTGCCCCGTAATTTGCCGCCGTTTTATTATCGCGACATTCTGCGCGAGGTGAAATCGGCAACACCGAAGATGCACGCCCATGCCTTTTCGCCCATGGAGATGGTGTACGGCGTCGAGCTGACGGGCATGCCGGTGCGCGAGTACCTGCTGATGCTGAAGGACAACGGTCTCGACACTTTGCCGGGCACAGCGGCGGAGATCCTGGACGATGGCGTGCGCCACGTGCTGTCGCGCAACAAGCTGACCAGCGCGCAGTGGCGCGAGGTGATCGAGACGGCACACGAGTGCGGCATCCGCAGCACCTCGACCATGATGTACGGCCACAGCGAAACCCCGGAACACTGGGTAAACCAGATGCTCCTGTTCCGCGAGATCCAGTCGCGCACCGGCGGCTTCACCGAGTTCGTTCCGCTGGGATTCATCCACGAGAATACCTTGCTATTCGCGCAGGGACTGGCGCGCGACGGCGGCACGATGGCGGAGCATATGAAGGTCCACGCACTGGCGCGCCTAGTGCTTGCCGGGTCCATCAACCACATTCAGGTTTCGTGGGTGAAGCTTGGCCGCGAAGCTTCGCAACTGTCGCTGCTGGCCGGGGCCGACGATTACGGAGGCACGCTGTTTGAGGAGAACATCTCGCGGCTGGCGGGATCGACCGCGGGACAATACACGTCGGCGGCGGAGTTCCAGGAGAGAATCGTTGAGTTAGGCCGCATTCCGGCGCAACGGAACACGCTCTACACGCGCTACACCTATCCTCTACCCAAAACCACGGTTGAGCCGGTTGCGGCTGGCGGCAACGCATGATCGCGGTCGTTGGCGGCACCGGTCCCGAAGGCTCGGGGCTGGCGCTGCGCTGGGCGCGAGCAGGCGAGTCAGTCGTAATCGGCTCGCGCGATGGCGAGCGGGCCAAAGCTACGGCCGCACAGATCGCGGAAAAAGCCGGCGTGCTTGGCAGCGTGGAAGGCATGGAGAACGCCGTCGCTGTGAAGATGTGCGACATTGTGGTACTGACCGTTCCCTTTGCCGGACAAGCCGAATTGCTGAAGCAGCTGAAGCCTTTGTTTCGCCCAGGCACGGTGCTGATCGACGCTACCGTACCGCTGGCGGCTGCTGTGGGCGGGCGCCCAACACGCGTGCTCGGCGTGTGGCAGGGATCGGCGGCTGAGCAAGCGCAGGAAATCGTCGGCAAGAATGTGGCAGTTGCGGCAGCATTTCACAGCTTGTCGGCGACGGTGTTGAACGCTGATGGCGAAGTCGATTGCGATGTGATTGTTTGCAGCGACGATGACCATGCCCGGCAGGTCGCGTCGGAACTAGCGGCCAAGGTTCCGGGCGTGCGTGCCGTCGATGGCGGCAAGTTGGAGAATGCGCGCATCGTGGAAGCTATGACCGCGCTGCTGATCACCCTGAACATCCGGCACAAGGTACATGGAGCCGGATGGAGGGTGACGGGGCTGGGAATTTAGAAGGAGTGGCCAGTGGTTAGTGGCACGTTGGTCGGTCGCGCGTTCTGATGGCAACGGACACGGCTGCAAGCTATCTGCGCGGAAAACGTTCCGTCCTTATCGCGTGTAACGGAGTTTCGTGAAGACCTTCTTCAGGGCCTGCATGGCCAGGTCCGTATGGTGGCCCTGACGTCCCGCTTCGCTGGTGAGGGCATCGAATTCTTTCCATGGCGGCTCAGCCAGCCGGTGTAGCACCACCGTATCGCCCTTCCCCAACACAATAAACGCTGTTCCGGGTTCAAGGTTAAGCCGCTGACGAATCTGAGCGGCGATAACAATCTGTCCGCGCGAGGACATGATGGTCGTGGTTGGAATCATAATTTCTTACCAGTAAGACGGTCTTACTAACTAAGATTATAGGTCATCGTCTTACTAATTAAGACGGTCTTACCAGTAAGATTTTCTGTTGGTCAGCGGCTGGCCAGTCCTCCAGCCGTCTCGCCGCCGTCGATAACATACACGTTTCCAGTGAGATAGGCGGCGTCATCCGAGGCCAGAAATGCGAACATCGCCGCAATTTCGTCCGGCTGCGCGTGACGGCGCAGTGGAATCTTCTGGTTGACGGCCTCCAGCATCTCATTCGAATATTCGGCACGCTGCATGGGGGTAAGCACGTAACCCGGCGCGACGGCATTCACTCGCACCTTGGGAGCCAGTTCCAGCGCCATTGAGCGCGTCAGTTCGATCACGCCGGCCTTGGTGGCGTTGTAGTCGGCGTAGTAGGGGTGTCCTACAATCCCATTCGTCGAAGCCATGTTCAGGATGACGCCGCTGGAGCGCTCCACCATGTAGCGTGCGGCCGTCTGCGCAACATAAAAGACTCCGCTCAGGTTGACGGCGAGGACCTTGCTCCAATCGTCTGGCGTGATATCGAGAAAGTTGTGGCGAATGCTGATGCCGGCGTTGTTAATGACGACGTCCAGCCCGCCCAATCCGACAATGATGTTGCCAAAGGCGTGCTGCACCTCCTTAAGATCGGCAACATCGGCGCGAAAGGCGCCTGCGATTCCGGGCAACTCGCGGCCAATTCTGTCGCACCCGTCCTCGTCGCGATCCAGAATCGCGACCTTCGCGCCCTCTTCAACAAAACGGGCAGCCGTCGCGGCGCCAATGCCGCTGGCGCCGCCGGCGATGACAACGCATTTTCCTTTCAGTCCTCGCATCGTGGTGAAGGTAACAGCCCGGCCCACAGCATAACAGCGATCGCTCTCCCGATCGCAGAAATCAGCGGCATGGCCCCTCTAACCTGATAAACTTTTGCCCACCAGCTATGGGCCGCTCACCTGCATCGTTTCGGACGCAGCTCTTCGCCGATCCCGAGGGCAGGTTCATGCACGACGTGGTGCTGGATTCCTGCCGGCGTCATGCATCGAAGATCGCGATTGTCGACGCGTCCTGCATACCGGTGCAGCGCATCACGTATGCCGCTTACGGGGCGATGGTGGAGAGTACGGCACGCGGGCTGGTGGCGTCCGGCATTCGTCCTGGCGAGGTCATTGGAATCTTCCTGCCCAACTGCTGGGAGTTCGGAGTGGCTTATCACGCGGCAACTCTGGCTGGCGCGATTCCGACCGCGCTCAACCCCACCTATCGTGAGCGCGAGGTGCGCTACCAACTAGAAAACTCCGAAGCAGTCGCGCTCATCACCGATGGCGGGCTTCTCACAGGAGTCGATCTTGGCGGTCTACCCGCGTTACGGCGGGTTTACACGGTGCGCGCTCCGGGGCCGACCAGGTCGCAGCCCTTCGACTCGCTCTTCGAAGCGGCAGGGAGCGTGAATTTGCCGGCTCCCGAGCACGACTCGCGAGTTGCGCTGGCGACGCTTCCCTATTCCAGCGGGACCACCGGCTTTCCCAAAGGCGTGATGCTGTCGCACCACAACCTCGTAGCCAATGTCTATCAGACGCTCACTCCGGGCGAGTACTGCGCGATCGGCGAAGACGATGTCATGTTGTGCTTCCTCCCGCTGTACCACATCTACGGACTGACGGTCGGCCTCAACTTGGCTCTGATTCGAGGCTGCACGCTGGTGCTGATGCCGCGCTTCGACTGCGAAGCTTCGTTGCAGCTTATCGCCGACGAAGGTGTAACGTTTGCCTTGTGCGTGCCGCCCACGCTGCTGGCGTATTGCCAGGCTGCGGAGCAGGGAAAGTTTCCGCGCGAGCATCGCCTGAGTTGGGTGAAGTCGGGTGCAGCGCCGCTTGCGCCCCAACTGGCACGCCGCTTCACCGCCAGCACCGGCATTCCGATTCGCCAGGGCTACGGTATGACCGAAGCGTCGCCGGTGACACACATCGGCTTCCTGGCGCCAGAGCTGTATAAGCCGGAGTCGGTTGGCATGCCGGTGGCCCAGACCGACTGCCGTGTGGTGAATGAGAAGGAGCAGGACGTTGCTCCGGGGGAGATCGGTGAGCTGGTCATGCGCGGGCCGCAGTTCATGCTGGGCTACTGGAAATCGCCCGACGCCACCGCCGCGGTCCTGCGCGACGGCTGGTACTGGACGGGCGACATCGTGCGCGTCGATGAAGACGGGTTTTACTACGTGGTCGATCGCCGCAAGGAGATGATGAAGTACAAGGGATTTTCCATCGCGCCTGCCGAAGTGGAGAGCGTGCTGCTCGAACACCCAATGGTGCGCGATTGCGGCGTGGTATCGCGTATCGACGCTGCTGGAGAAGAAATCCCTTGCGCCTTCGTCGTCGTGCGCGAAGAGAAGCCGGCCAATCAACAGACCGCGGAGGAGCTTCAGGCATTCGTGGCCGAGCGCCTTACTCATTACAAGATGCCGCGCGAGATTTATTTTGTGCAGAAGGTGCCACGCACGGCGTCGGGCAAGATCCTTCGACGTGAGCTGCGAAAACTGGTTTGAGCTGCTGAGGTAGGTCGATCTCCATTTCGACCTGACCCCAAGCAGCGAACTGGAAAAACAAAAGGGAGCTTTTACGCTCCCTTCTCGTCCTACTCAAGTGTTGTCAGCCTGTTACTGTCCGGCGCTGGACATGCTCATTCCGGAATCGAACGTCACGCCAGTCTTGTTGTTGCTGAAATCGATCTCGCTGATGGTCGAACTGCCATTGCCATCCTGCGTAATGACCTGGTTGCGATCGGGAGCGTTGGCGAGTTGCTTGACTTGGCCGGTAGCGGAGGCGATTTCCTTGCCGTTCTTTACGAACTTCACCTGGGCGGTAGAACCGGTGGTTTCGCACTTTACCGTGTAGTCGCCGGCAGGAAGCGTCTTGCCGTTGAGTTGCGCATCGTGGAGCAGCGTGACCTCCTGAGATTTGGAGGCGGCAAAAGCGCCAATCGGCATGCTTAGCGCAAAGACAAATAGAGTTACGCGAGCCAGTGTACGAGTCATGTTCTAGTCTCTCCTTACGTTTTGACTTTCGTTCTGGCAGCCCATGCCGCTATGGCAAACGCCTCAAGCTTTGGTTGGCCGGCTGCGGGATCTGCTTGCATTTCCCGCCCCTTGGCATAGAATGTGAGGCCGGGGTTAAACAGCACGGGGACGCCTTCAAGTTTCCCTCGAGTTGGTTCCGCCTGGGCCGCCAAACCGCTGGCGAAACACTCTGTTTGACCCCTTACTTTTGATGCAACTGGAGTGCCAGCAGACGCTACACTCCTACTTCCGGTATCCCTCACCGATATACGGCGGACGCGAACGAAAAGTTCACAACCATGGAAACTTTCTCGCCATATGGTTTGGACGAGTTGCCCCCAGCGTCGTAAGCGGCACCCGTCTTCCGTTCACAGTAATTCACATCCGTTCACACTAATTCACATCACGTTCAAAACCAAGCTCGAGTTTCTTTGCGATTTACAAAAACCGCAACGGCGAAAATGGCTCCATATCGAAATCGGGGGAACGTCCCTTCAGCAACTGCGTCATGACGAGCGCGGTCACGGGCGCAAGCATGATCCCATCGCGATGGTGTCCGGTTGCAGCGTAGTATCCCGCCAGAGAAGTTGCTCCAAGGATCGGAAGTCCGTCCGGCGAGCCCGGACGCAATCCCGCCCACGCGTCGTGAATGCGCATCTGACCGATCTCCGATACAACGTTGACCGCAGCCCGATGAAGGCGCTGCACGGCATCGGCATCCACGTGCTTGTCAAATCCGGCTTCCTCGACTGTGGACCCCAGGAGCATGCGTCCGTCACTGCGTGGAATGATGTAGACATCAGGAGTGCGCACCACATGCCGAATCAGTGGGCCGACAGCGTGCGCTCCGGCTTGCGGCACCATGCAGACCATCTGTCCCTTCACGGGACGCGTCGGCATTCCAAAAGGCTTGATTTGCGACGCCCATGCTCCTGCACAGTTGACCACCGCCGCTGCCATATAGAACGACTTCGCAGTGCGCGCGCCTGTAACTCGCCCACCCAGCAAGGCAACTTCGGTTACGGCCGAGCCGGTCACGAAGTCGACCCCCAGCTTCCGTGCAGCTTTTTCCAGGGCGCTGGCCAGCTTGCGCGGATCGACACTACACTCAGGCAGAAGATAGGCACGCCCGCGCAAGGCAATCAACGACTCCAGCTGTGCCAACTCCGCAGCATCATGCAGCGGCCGCCCCCCGTCACACGTCGGCAGCTCAGCGTCTCTGAAGAACGCGATCGTTCCGTCGTCGCGCAGGTCGGGTGACTCGAATGCTTCTGCCCGCAGATCAGCGATAAATTGCGGATACATGCGCCCACTGGCGGTAATCATTTTGGCCATCGCCGGAGGATTTTCCGGATCGCAGTGCGCGATCATGCCGCCTGCTGCGTGCGTAGCCTCGCGGGCAGGTTCAGACTTCTCCACAACGAGAACGCTGGCGCCGCTGTGCCGCAAGCTCCGTGCCAGCGACAATCCAATTACGCCTCCGCCAATGATGACAACATCCCAAGTCTTCACCTTTTGATTGTAGAGGAGGATTAGCAATGAAGGTCAGTACTGCACACATTCGGCGGTCATACTGCCGCGATGAAATGCGTGCCGCCCGTAGCTGTCTCTTCCGGGCCGTTTGACTAGGATGTCCCAGTGGGAGAAAATATAGTAGGCACTGGATTCTCAGCGCCATCCTGTCGCAAGTGGGCCTGTGGCGCAGCTGGGAGCGCGCTTCCATGGCATGGAAGAGGTCGCCGGTTCGATCCCGGCCAGGTCCACCAAATCCCCCCTAACGTGACTGTACCTTTCCAGCTTTCGCCTGCTGACGCCCCCCAATTCCCGCGATCAGGAAGTCCGACCGCCAGGCTTCGCAAGGTGGTGATTCGGGCGGCCAGGAGTGCCGCGAGCATGGCAGAAGCAGCTTGTGGTAACTTTTCATGTACTCTGAGCTTCAACTCGATAACCTGGGCTTTAAAATAGCGGCTGTATCGCTTTCGAACCGAATGATTTTGCCTTCGAGAGGTTATGGTGAAAAGTATTCTTGTTCGCTGTATCGCGATTCTGTTCGTCGTAGCTGCGGTCATCTCGGTTGACGCGCAAGACACGACGGACACCTACGAGCAAGCTCCCGCTCGTAAACCCGCGAAGAAGGTCCTTCCGGACCTGCCACCCTACATGGTCTGCTTCGGCGACGGACCCAAATGGAGCATAGAGTTCGTCTCTTGGGGCGTGCGCTATCTTGGCGGCGTCAATCAGCCGGATCAGGACTTTCTGGGCGGCTTTTTCTGGGAATCGGACGAGAAGGTCTGGTTGTGGCAGATGGCCAGTGGTAATTCGCTGTCGGCCAAAATCCGGAAGGCCTCATGCACCGAAGCTGGGGCCAGCCAGACGTACCCCTACGCAGCGCAGGTGTATTTGCCACAGGGCGACATACTAGGAGGCTGCTGCCGCAAATTGAAGCCGGGGGAAGCTCCAGTCTCGCCGCAAAATGCCCCGGCCATCAAGGCTCCGACAAAGTAACGGGGCGTGCTAATTGCGCTTCCCGGGCGGTTGAGCCCCTGAGATGGAAGCGTCAAGCAACTCCATGTAGTGCATCACCGGCAACGGACGTCCCGCTTCATTCAACAGCTCTCCGATTTGCAACTGGCATCCAGGATTGCCCGTCGCCACCGCTTGAGCCGAAGTCGCGATAATTTTCTCCACCTTGCGCTGGCCCAGTTGGTGGGCCGTCTCCGACTGAACCAAACCGTAGAGACCTGCCGAGCCACAGCAGAGCGCCGATTCCGAAATCTCTAACAGTTCCAGTCCGGGGATGGTACGCAGCATGGCGCGCGGCTGTTCGCGTAACCCCTGGGCGTGCTGCAGGTGACATGGATCGTGGAAAGCAACTTTTAACGCCATCGGATGCCGCGGCGCGCGCGGCTTCAACTCCGCCATCACCTCAGATACGTCTTTACACTTGGCGGAAAACGCGATGGCACGGTCGCGATACTTGGGATCATCGCGCAGCAGGTATCCATAGTCTTTGAGCGTGTGTCCGCAACCTGCGGCGTTCACCACGATGGTATCGACCCCCAGCGGCTCGAAGAGATCGATCAACTTGCGCGCGCTGTCGAGAGCGTCACGTTCCTGGCCCAGGTCCATCATCAGGGCGCCGCAACAGCTCTGCTCCGGCGGTACCAGTACTTCACAGCCCTCGGCCGCAAGCACGCGCGCGGTCGCGGCGTTTACCTGCCCCATGAACACGCTCTGTACGCAGCCGGTCAACATGGCGACAGTGCGGCGCTTCTCGCCCTGCGCGGCGATGCGCGGCGGCAGCATCGCCGCTGTGGCATTGTGCGACAAATCAGGCAGCATCTTCTCCATGGCACGCAAGCTACGAGGCAGCAGTGACGTCAGGCCCGTGGCCCGCGCGAGTTTTTGCAAGCCCAGCCGCTGATAAGCTCGCAGCGGCAACACCAGCTTGCGCATACGCTCGGGCCGGCTGAAGACCGCGGCAATCATGCGCCGCAACGCCCGCTCATGCAGCGGCCGGCGATACTGCCGCTCCACCTGTCCACGCATGGCTTCAATCAGCTTGCCGTACTTCAGCCCCGACGGACACGCGGTGGTACAAGCCATGCATCCCAGGCAATGGTCGAAGTGCGAGACGTACAGCTCAGTCAGTTCCGCCTCGCCCTCGATCGCCATGTTCATCAGGTGAATGCGGCCACGCGGTGAATCCTGCTCCTTGCCCCACAGAGTGTAGGTGGGGCAGGTTTGCAAGCAAAAGCCGCAATGGACGCAGGCATTCAAGAGCTCCGCATCCGGGGGATGATACTCATCGAAAATATTCTTGCTGCCGTTCGCCGGCGTTGCCAGCTGCGTTGTCATATGCCCCCCACGAAACGTCCCGGATTCAAGATCTCGCCCGGGTCGAATTTCTGCTTGATTCTGAGCATCAGCGGAAGCGCATCTTTTACGGCGCCCCAAACGTCCATTTCACTCTTCATGGTGACCGGGCACTGCGCCACGGTCAGTGTTCCTCCGAGGCGGTCGACCTCACTCCGCAGAAAACCCAGCACTGTCATCAGCGTGTGCTGGCTGGCGGCGTCCAGGCGTAATTCGGCCAGCCCAGTCCCTTGGGCTACCAGAATGAACGCAACGTCGGCCGTCTTCGCGTATGGGAAAAGAGCATCGCAAAGCGATCCAATCTGCGAAGGCAGGACACAGCATTTGCAGATCACCGAAGTTGCGGCATTGACGAACAGTTTCTGCCGCTCCATCCAGACATCGCCACTACAATCCACAAACTCGTGGGCGCCTGCGATGCGGCGAAGCTTTGCAAATTGATCCTGCAGCGATTCCGGGATACCCTCGAATCGTATGTGAACAAAAACCTGGTCCTCGCGGCGCGCGCGAATCTGCAATCCGGTGTAAACCAGGTGTGAATCCAGAATGGCGAGCACCAGCTTTTCCGCTTCCAACGCTGTAGGCAACATGGCGGCGAAGGTGGCCGTGGCCACTAGGACGGGGTGCAGGCGGAACACGGCTCGGGTGATTACGCCCAGCGTTCCCAGAGAACCGATGGCAAGTTTGGTGAGGTCATAGCCGGCAACGTTCTTCACGACCTTGCCTCCTGCTTTAATCACGCTGCCGTCCGGCAGCGCCATTTCCAGACCAAGCACCAGGTCGCGAATAGCGCCATAGCGAATACGCAAGGTCCCACTCTCCGCGGTTGCCAGTACGCCGCCAACCGTGGCCTGCTCGGGTTGCATGGGATCGGCACCCAACTGCTGACCATGCTCGCGGACCACATTTTGCAACTTGTCGATGGTGCAGCCGGCTTCCACCGTCACCGTCATGTCACCCCAGGCATGTTCAATCACCTGATTAAGCCGCTCCAGCGAGAGGACAAAGTCCGCTTTGCGCGGACGATTTCCCAACCCCAACTGGGTGCCTCCACCTCGGGGAATGATGGTGAGGCCGGCGGAGCCGCAGTAACGCAGCACCTTCGCAACTTCCTGCGCCGAGCCGGGTACAATTACGCCGGCGGGTTGCACTGCGTCCACGGCATCCTCTGGCGTCGCCGGGCGCAAGTGTTCCGGGCCTACGATCGCACTTAATTCGATCCACGCTTCGTTGTTTTCTACTCGAGCTTGGCTCATGATTTAACTCCCGTTTGCATCGCCAGTTCCTCAGCTAATACCGCTGTGCCAGCCCCGCTAACTCGATCGGATGTGGCTCGTACGCGACTGGCCTTTGCACGTTCGCGTCGGTGCCGGGAAACATCTTCGTCGGATTGCAGAGATCATACGGATCGAACGCCGAACGCAGGCGCTGCATGGCGTCCAGGTCGGCTGGGGAAAACATGACCGGCATGAACATCTTCTTCTCTTCGCCGATCCCGTGTTCTCCGGTGATGGACCCACCCGCTTCTACACACAGCCGTAAAATATCTTCGGCCAGCGTCATGGCTCGTTCCTCTTGCCCCGCGATGCGGCGGTCGTACAGCACCAGGGGATGGAGGTTGCCGTCTCCGGCATGAAAGACGTTCGCCACACGCAAGCCCGCATCGGCGCTGAGGCGGTCAACCTCTCCCAGGACTCTCGGTAATGCGGTGCGCGGGATAACGCCGTCCTGCACCAGGTAATTCGGAGAGATTCGCCCCACCGCGGCAAACGCGGCTTTGCGCCCTTTCCACACCGCCATACGTTCCGGTTCGGACTTCGCCAGGCGTATCTCCCAGGCTCCGCACTCTTTGCAGATCGGGCCCACCTTTTCCATCAGCAGCTCGACTTCGCGAGCCGAGCCGTCGAGTTCCACCAGCAGCAGCGCCTGGCAGTTGGGATAATTGGCATGAACAGCCGCTTCAGCGGCCTCCAGGGCCAGCCGATCCATAATTTCCATGGCTGCGGGAAACATACCCGACGCGATGATGTTGCTGACGGCAGCGCCCGCCTCGCTGCTGGAATTGAACGCTGCCATCAATACCTGTATGGTTTCAGGCTTCTTGATGATTCTCAGCGTGACCTTAGTAATGATCCCGAACGTTCCTTCTGAACCGACGAAAGCTCCCACCACGTCGTAGCCCGGCTGGTCCATAGTCGTGCCGCCCAGATTAAGAAGAGTGCCGTCGGAGAGCACAACCTCGAGTCCGAGAATATAGGTCGTGGTTACTCCGTACTTGAAGCAGTGTGCGCCGCCGGAGTTCTCCGCCACATTGCCGGCCACGGTGCAGACCACCTGCGAGGAGGGGTCTGGGGCATAAAAATAGCCGCGGGGGGAAACCGCGGCGGTTATGGCGGAATTCGTCACGCCCGGTTCGACCACCACCCGGGCGTTGGGCAGATCAACCTCAAGGATGCGATTCATCCTGGTGACGCTGATCACCACGCCTCCCTTCACCGGAAGCGCTCCCCCGCTCAGTCCGGTGCCCGAGCCGCGCGCGACCATGGGGATTTTCTCGCGGTAGCACAGCTTCACGATGGCCTGCATTTCTTTCGCGGTTGCGGGCAGAAGAACCAGGTCAGGAACTACGCGGAACAAAGTCAAACCGTCGCATTCGTACGTCCGGAGTTGCTCAGGCCCACTCACCAGGCCAGCATCTCCAACGATGGAACGAAATTCACTTACCAAGCGAGCGTTCATGCAAACACCTCTGATGATGGCGCTATGCGGGCCTTTGGATGGAGGATTGATGTACCCACTGAGAACCCCCGGACGGGGTGATACGGTTCGGTTTTAGCACCGCCAATTTGTAGCGTCGGTGACGGCGGTCACACTACAGGATGTCAAAGAACGTCCTTGAATGAGAGCGCCCGCGCTTGCTTGACGCAGGGGTCTTTGGCATGGTCTGCTCCTTGGAGGATTCGTATGGCGTCATGTTGCAGCTCATGCTGCGCGGCAAGGAATCCACGCTGTTCCCGACCATCCAATAATCTGAGGCAATCATGGACATAAAGACCGTGGGAGTAATCGGAGCGGGCACGATGGGCAATGGGATTGCCCACGTCTTCGCCAAAAGTGAGTACAAGGTCGTTCTGGTTGATGTGGAGCAGCGCTTCGTCGATCGCGGACTGGAAACCATCCGCAAGAACATGGAGCGCGAAGTGACCAAGGCCAAGCTGACGGCCGAGCAACGCGACCAGGCATTGGGCCGTATCACTGCGGTAACCGACCGCAAGCAGCTCGCAAATTGCGACTTCATCATCGAGGCCGCCAGCGAACGCTTCGAGATCAAGTCCGAACTGTTTCGCGACCTCGATGCCATGTGCCGGCCGGAGGTCATTCTTAGCTCCAACACTTCGTCTATTTCGGTCACCAAGCTGGCGGCGGTAACGAAACGGGCCGACAAGGTCATCGGGATGCATTTCTTCAATCCTGTGCCGGTGATGAAACTGGTTGAGGTGATCCGCGGACTGGCGACTTCGGACGAGACCTACGCCACGGTAAAGGCCCTGGCTGAGAAGCTGGAGAAAACTCCGGTTGAGGTGAACGACGCTCCGGGATTCGTTTCCAACCGCGTGCTGATGCCGCTGTTGAACGAAGCTATGTATGCGGTGATGGAAGGCGTCGCCACGCCAGAAGCGGTGGATGAGGTCTTTAAGCTGGGGATGGCGCACCCCATGGGACCACTCACGCTGGCGGATTTTATCGGGCTCGACGTCTGCCTCGACATCATGCGCGTGATGCAGTCCAGCCTCGGCGATCCCAAGTACCGGCCATGTCCGCTCCTCATCAAGATGGTGGATGCGGGATGGCTGGGCCGTAAATCGGGTCGTGGCTTCTATCAATACTGATCGTTGCAGGCTGCCTTAACTGCGCTCGGAATCTGCGGCGGGCGTTGGCGAAAACTCAGCTCCTGCTGGGGCGCTTGCGGTTCTTCCCTTCCTCGACTTTACGCAATGGATCAGTTGGCTCGTACTTCATTTGGGCCGACAGAATCTTCACCAGCTTCGCCAGGACCTTGGTTCGTGCCCAGTATTTGTCATTGCCCTCGATGAGCGTCCACGGTGCGGTAGCAGTGCTGGTCTTCACCAGCATCTGCTCCACTGCTTCTTCATAGGCTGCCCACTTCTCACGATTGCGCCAGTCTTCCTCTGTCAGCTTCCACGCCTTGTAGCCGATGGCTTTGCGCTCATCGAACCGGCGCAGCTGCTCCTCGCGCGAAATGTGGATCCAGAATTTCACCAGGATCACGCCGAAGTCAGCCAGTTGCCGTTCGAAGGAATTAATCTCCTTGTAAGCGCGCTTCCATTCCGCTTCGCTGGCAAATCCTTCCACCCGCTCCACCAGCACGCGGCCATACCAGGAGCGATCAAAGACGGCGATCTGTCCACGCTCCGGCAGCCGTCGCCAGAACCGGTATAGATAATGCCGGGTTCGATCTTCGCCGAGCGGCGAGCTGATGGGATAAACGACATAGCCACGCGGATCGAGCTTCTCGGTGATGCGCTTAATCGCGCCACCCTTGCCCGCCGCATCCCAACCTTCGAATACGATAATGACCGGACGCTTTTGCAAGTAGACCTGATATCCCAGCTCCCGCAGTTGAATTTGGCGGCGCGTCACCTCGCGCACATAGGACTCGCGATCCAGAGTGCGAGTAAGATCCACCGTCTCCAGCATCAGCGCGCACCTCCGGTCAAAGAGTCCATGGCAGCGCGCAATTCGGCGTCTTTGGAGGATTCGGCGGCAACATCGGTGGGCGGCGCCTTGGGCCCCAAGTTCTTTTCGATGGCACTGATGACGGTCTCAAGCACCTTCTTCCGCGTGTACCACTTTGAGGTTGCTTCGACGATGGTCCAGGGAGCGTACTCCGACTCGGTCAGCTCCAACATTTCCTCTGTTGCCGCCAGATACTGGCCATATTTCTTATGACGGGCCCAGTCGGCCTTCGTCACGCGCCATGCTTCCAAGGGATCTTCCTGGATCATTTCAAAGCGCCTGCTCTGTTCCTTCCTGCTGATGTGCAGAAAGAATTTCAGGATCACGGTGCCATCGTCGGCCAGCATGCGCTCAAATTCGACGATGTCGCGGAACGCCTGCTTCCACGACTTCTCCGGAATCGTACCCTCTGCCCGCTCCTCGAGTACGCGACCGTACCAGCTATGATCGAAAATGACCATCTCACCGCGGTTTGGCACCTTCAGCCAGAACCGCCATAACCAAGGACGCTGCTGCTCGTAAGTCCGAGGAGCGGTGATCGGATACAGTTTGAAGCCCCGTGGATCCAGTCGCTGGGTCAGCGCAGCTATCGTGGTTCCCTTGCCCGACGCGTCCCAGCCCTCGAAAACAATGAGCGTGGGCACACCGTTGTCCCAACAGGCCTTCTCCAAGTCGTACAGACGCAACTGCAAGCCGGGGACGACGCGTTTGTATTCTTCCCGGGAAAGCTTCTTCTTCAAGTTGATATTTTCGAGCATGATGGAAGGTCAATTCTACTCAGGTATCAGTGCGTTTGCGCCGGACAATCGGAGCGGGACGCCTCGGTCGAGTGGGCCCGACTTCTGCAGCGACCTGAGGAGGATAATGGGGCATGCTCATGTCACTCTTATATAGCTACCTTTTCCCCGCAATGTGGATTAGTTATTCAGCCTACTGGTGGGCGATGTCGAGGGATGTCAAAGAAACCGAGCGCGAGGAGCCCGCGTCGTCGCGGATTACGCGGCTGGTTTTGATTATTTGCGCGTTTGCGCTTCTTTGGCTACCGAGGGTTCCGCTTTCACTGCTAGACGAGCGATTTCTTCCGCTGGGCATCTGGTGCTTCTGGAGCGGCGCCGCAATTACCGCAGGCGGCCTACTCTTTTCTGTCTGGGCACGCCGTCACCTGGGAAAAAACTGGAGCCAGGCCGTCACCCTGAAGGAAGATCACGAACTCATCACAACTGGCCCCTACGCACTGGTTCGCCACCCCATCTATACCGGGCTTCTGCTGGGGTTTATTGGTTGCGCGGTGGCCCGTGGCGAATGGCGAGGCCTGCTTGCTGTTGCGCTTGTTTTCGTTGCACTGTGGCGGAAACTCAGCCTTGAGGAAAAATGGATGCACGCGCATTTCGGCGCGTCGTATGAAACCTACTCTCGACGCGTGGCGGCGCTGGTGCCATATATCGTCTGAGCGAGGCATTCAGTGAGAAAAGAAATGGGAATCGTAACTAAACTGCCCTACTTCTTGTATATACTTTTGACCGCGACGTGGCGCCCGGAAAGCATCAAGTGGACGGGTTTGAACCTCTCCGAGTAGGTGGTAGGACGCCGGTCTAAATTCTTCCCGGAAGCCAGCTCATAAATGGTGATGACTTGTATCAGGGCACGACTAGAGTCGTGCCGCAAGAAACCGCAATGAAGGTCGGCTTTAGCCCCTGCAAAATCCGCCCTCAGGGGCTAAAGCCCTAAGTTTTATTGAGCCAATTACGGCACGGCTGAAGCCGCGCCCTGATACAAATCGATTATGAAATAAGTTATAGAAATCTCCCTTATGCTTTTGACCAAACTTGCTGCCGCCTTACTCTGCTCCGCGACCATGCTGGCCGCCCAGAACCTTCCCGCTGGGACCGCGATTCCTATCACGCTGAACTCAACTCTCAAGTCCAAAGACTCGAAGGCAGGTCAAAGGATCGAGGGAAAGGTCATGCAAGAGGTCTTGCTGCCCTCCGGCTCAAAAATCAAGTCGGGCTCGCACGTAACCGGTCACGTAGTTTCGGACGGCCTCAGCGGATCGGTCTGGCGCATTACGGTGATGTTCGACAATCTCCAGGACCAGGGACGCACCATTCCGTTGAATGTTAATCTGCGCGCCATGGCTGCCACGGAGAGCGTTTTTCAGGCTAAGACCCCCATCGATTCCGCCTCGACCTACGAATCTTCGTATGGATGGACCACAAAACAGGTGGGCGGCGATGTGGTATTTCGCGGTCGTGGATATATTGCCTCGCCCGACGGGAAAGTCGGCCGCTGGAACGGTACCGGAGCCTGGGGGAAGTTGACGCCTGCCGGCGATTGCCTGGCAACGGATGTCAACGAACAAGAGCAGGCCTTATGGGTGTTTTCGACTACCGCGTGTGGAGTCTACGGGTTCCAGGACCTGAAGCTTGCTCAAACGGGAAGCACAGCGCCCGTCGGACAAATCACGCTCGAATCGACGAAGGAAATCCTCGTCCGCGATGGTAGCGGTTGGCTTTTATTGGTCAACGCTGCCCCCGCCAACCCTGCGAGCACAAAGTAGTCCACTCCGTCGTCTCGCAAACAGCAGGATCGTTTGACGTGCCAGATAATTTACGACAGATGCAGAAGCTCAACGCGCCATGCGCCCCTGGCGCCGTGCCCCAGCCCCGCTCTCCCCTGCCGATGAACTCTCGTGAATGTCGCGCCGGCTGTGAGCCCACTCAATTGGGCACAGCGCCAATGCGGAGAATGTCGTCCCACCATAAAAACTTGCCCGGTTTGAACCAAGTCGGTGTACCATACCGCTGTTCCAACTACAGGCGCAAAATCGGGATATGCCTTGGGCGCAAACGCGGGCCAAGGTCAAATACAGGGAGACGATCGTATGCATCGAGTCTTGTCTTTCATTCTCGTCGTAGCATCGTTAGTCATGGCGTTGCCCGTGGGCGCGCAAACCTCGCCCGCGCCGACCGGCCGCAAAAAGCGAATCGCGATCTTTGATTTTGACTATGCCACCGTGCAGTCGGCGTCCGCGGCCTACTTTGGCAGCAATGTCGATATCGGCAAGGGAATCTCCGATCTGCTGGTGCGCGACCTGGTCAAGGACGGCACCTATTCGGTGATTGAGCGCAAGGCCATGGCGAAGATCCTGGCGGAGCAGAATTTCTCCAACAGCGACCGCGCCGATCCCAACTCGGCCGCCAAGATTGGCAAGCTTTTGGGAGTTGATGCCATCGTTGTGGGCAGTGTCACGCAGTTCGGCAACGATAACAAGCACACTGGTGTCGGCGGGGCCGGCGGCGGCTGGGCTGGGCTGGGAGGCATGCACGTCGGCAAGAACAAGAGCAAGGCCGTAGTGGTGCTCGATGCCCGACTGGTGAACATTGACACCGCTGAGATCCTGGGAGTTGCGACCGGCAAGGGCGAGTCTGAGCGCGACAGCACCTCGGTAGGCGGTGCGGGCGGTAGCTGGCACGGATTTGGCGCTGGCGAGGCAGATTTTGGCAGCAGCGACTTCCAGCAGACGATCGTCGGCGAGGCCATCAACTCCGCTGTGACGCAGATGTCCGCTGAACTGGTCGCGGACAACACCAAGCTGGTAGCCCGCACCATCAGCGTCGAAGGGCTTGTCGCCTCGGTCGATGGCGGCCAAATCGTGCTGAACATCGGCTCCAAAGCCGGCCTGAAGGTCGGCGACCAATTGACGGTGAAGCGCGTCACCAAAGAGATCAAAGATCCTTCGACCGGCCAGGTGATCCGAAAGCTAACGTCTGATGTCGGTGTGATCCGCCTGACGGACGTGGATGACATCTCCGCCGTGGGAGCTCCCGTCTCCGGCTCCGGCTTCAAAGTCGGAGACGCCGTCAAGACGATTACGCAGTAAGGGGCGTTAGTTTTCGCCGCGTGCCAGCCCGTTATGATGGTGGCAGAGCTTGTGCTTTGGGATTGAACACCACAAATACAGCGGGACTGGCCTTCAGCGTCCGCGACTATCGTTCAGCTGACTTCGATCGCCTTAAAGGCCGGGAGCGCATAATTGCGCCGCGTTAAGTTAGTGAAATCCTGTAGACTCCCGTTCTAGACTTGCACCAGTCAAGGTATGCGGCATTGATATCCTCAGGCCGTTGGGCACCCCGATTGAGGGCTAGGAGGCATTGTTATGGCGGAAGAGGTACGGAAGCGGATTGGCGACTACGAAATTGTCCGCGAATTAGGCCACGGAGGAATGGGGCAGGTTTACCTGGTGCGCAACGTGATCTCGGACCGCGTTGAGGCCATGAAGGTACTGCTTCCCGACCTGGCCCAACAAGGTGACTTGGCGAATCGCTTCATGCGCGAGATCAAGGTCTTGGCCAGCCTGGAACATCCGAACATTGCCCAGCTCAGGACCGCGTTCACGGCTGACAATCAGTTGGTGATGATCATGGAGTATGTGGAGGGCGATACCCTGGTCCATCGTCTGGAGCGGGGAGCGTTTTCCACCGCCGATGCCTTGAACTACATGGGGCAGGTGCTGACCGCTCTGAGCTATGCCCACGGGAAAGGCGTGATTCATCGCGACATCAAGCCCGCGAATATGATGCTGACCCCACAGGGCGTGATCAAGCTGATGGACTTCGGCATTGCGCGCTCGACCCAGGACCTGGGCATGACCGTCACAGGCACAACTCTGGGATCGGTGTGCTACATGTCTCCCGAGCAAGTGAAGTCGGAGCCTACCGATGCGCGCTCGGACTTGTACTCCGCCGGCGTTTCGCTCTACGAAATGGTTACCGGCCGCTCCATGTTCAGCGCGACCAGCAGTTTTTCCATCATGGAAGCGCACGTCAAAGAGACTCCCCATCCTCCGATCGAGCTGCAGCCCAATCTTCCTAAGGCGCTGAACGACATCATCGTGATGGCGGTGGCCAAAGATCCGGCACAGCGCTTCCAGACCGCCGACGCCTTCCGCAATGCGCTGTCGCAGGTGGGCTTCGCAGCAGCGCCCGCGGCGGTAGAGGCAGTGCCTCAGCAACAACCGGTTGCCACGCCGTTGCCGCCGCCGACTCCCGCGGCGACACCTGGTTCTCAGCAGGGGGGCTGCGCGGTATTGCAGCCGCGGCCTGCCGAGCCCGGCCGTCGACATATCGGCTGGATATTGGCTGCTGCCATCGTGGTCCTGGTGGCGGTTTTTGGCGGAACGCAAGTGTATCGTTCGCATACACAGAGCCCTGCCGCAGTGCCGGCCGTCGACTCGAGCGCGAACTCCGCCCCGGCGGCCATGTCGAATCAAGCCGCGCCGCCCGCCGTGCCAGCCGCTCAGACCGAGTCAGCTGCCGCAGCTCCTGCACCACTAGCCACCGCTCCAGCCAATCCGGCTGCGCCGCCGCATAGTGCGAGGATGACCCGTCAGGATACGAACTCGGCTGCACAAGGAGCAGCGCCGTCGGGACCTTCGGCGGAGGAGATCGCCGCGCAGAAGAAGCTGCTGGACGATATGGAGACGGAGACCGACCATCTTGACAGCCGGGCAGCCGCAGTGGAGAGCAGCCTGGATGCGCTGGAGCAGGAAATGCATCAGAGTGGCCTTGGTTTGCGCGGGGACGTTGTCGCTTCGCGAGCTAACATGCGCACGGACCTAGCGAAGGCCAAGCAGGCGCTGGAGGGGTCGGATACCGACCGTGCTCGGAAGTATCTCGACCAGGCGAACCACGAAGTCGAGAAGCTGGAGGCTTTTCTCGGCCGGCGGTGATCGAAAGCGATTTCGGCGACGGCTACTGTCCTGTGCAGCAAGGGTGGAAATGAGTGCGGTAAGAACGCCCAGGTACAGATAGCCTTCGCCGATTTGCAGGAAATGCAAAACCACATGCGCGAGACCATCGACCAAGGTCTGGGTGACTTGCAATCGAAACAGGGACAAGGCGGACTGCCCGCCGCGCCGCCGTCGGCCAAAGCTCCGCCAACTCAGGCGGCCTTTGTAGCAGCCGCTCCTCCGCCGGAGCAGAATGTGGCCGCTGATATCAAGCAGGAGTCGCAGCAAGCGGATCAGGCGGAGCAGGAAGTAGCGAAGGAAGTCCCGCCGCCGAATCCCGCGGCGCAAAATTCTTCTACTCCGGCTCCGCAATCGGCCAGCCCGGTGACGGTCTCACAGGGACAGACGGTTGATCAAGTGACTGCGACATTGGGACAGCCCAAGAGCGTAGTCAATCTGGGGACAAAGAAGATCTACGTGTATCCGGACATGAAGGTCACCTTCAAGAACGGTACAGTAAGTGACGTGCAGTAAGGCAGAGCGGTGCGGCTTGCGTGAACCCGGGTGCTGATTGAGCGTTGCACCCGGGTAAGTATCTGGAGTAGATGTAGAAGACTCCAGCCGTGGACTAGGGCTAGCACGCCGACACCGCTTACGAGAGGTTCGCCAGTCTGTAGAACCGTCTTCCAATTGAGCATCGCTGCTGGTGACTGCCGTTCACGATAGCCCTTGCACTCTTCTATCCAAGCAATGGCCAACAACAAACCTGCCGCAAGCGGTGATGGTGAACAGAACGGCAACGGGATCAACCCACCGTTGCCAAGCAGTTTCGCGGCGCAAGACGGGTTGGCGAGGTTACCTGAGTCCTTGAAGCTCTACGGGGCGCACCACGAGTTTGCGACCTATGCCATGGAGGCTACGGGAAACGTTTTTGCTGTGGCGGATGCAATGGGACATGAGGACTCAAAGACAACGCGGATCTACCAACATCCGGAATTGAGACTGATTCGGGACGCGATTGACGAGCGAAATCGGAGGGTGATGTGAGAGTCCCCACAAAATCCCCCACAATAAAAAATTATGCCCACCAGTCATGGAGGGCAGCTGTTGAAAACAAATGAATTTACTGGAGCCGACGATCGGACTTGAACCGATGACCTGTCGATTACGAATCGACTGCTCTACCAACTGAGCTACGTCGGCTTGGCTCGATTGTAAATGTCGTGGGAGGTTACCGTAAAGGGACATCAGGCCCGGTTTTCCACTGTTTTCGGGGATTTCCACTTGCTTCGCAACTGCTATCCCCGGATAATTAACGCAAGCTCAGCTGGCGACTCCGAGCTTACATGAATCGATATTGTCGAGCGGACGTCCTTCGAATCCTGCACATAACGGCCCAGCAACTTGTGGGCTGGCAACGCGCAGGACTCGTTCCTATTTCCGAGACGTTCACCTTCTACGACCTCCTCCAGCTTAAGAAGATTCGCGACCTTCGCGCCAAGCGAGTGCGTCCGGCGGTGATTCTGGAATCGCTGCAAGCGATGCAGAAGCAAGTGGCCGGCATGGAAAATCCCCTGATCGAGGCGAGTGCTTTCAGCGTCGGTTCGCGTGTGGCCTATCGCCATCAGGGCCACGTGGTGGAGCCGATCGCGGGACAGTTTGTTCTTGAATTTGGCCCGGCAGGGACGGTGGTATCGACGACTTCGGCGGTCTCCAACGGCAAAGTAAAGCCGATCGTCAACTACGACGACGTAATTGAGCTATTCGCTCGCGGGGTCGCGATGGAGGAGCATCCCAGCACCCACGACGAAGCCATTCGCACCTATCTGCGGGTGCTGGAGATTGAGCCGGACCACGCCGCTACTCATATCAATCTGGGTACTCTTTATTACAACCGGCAGGATTTTGTCTCCGCCGAAAAACATTATCGGGCCGCGGTCGCAGCCGACGCGCGCTATGCTCTAGCTTACTTCGACCTTGGCAATGTGCTGGACGAAACCGACCGGATTCAGGACGCCGTCGTGGCCTATCGAAGTGCAATTCAACTAGCTCCCACATACGCTGACGCGCATTACAACTTGGCCCTGGCCTACGAACGTCTGGGCCAAGCCCGGCGCGCCCTGCTCCACTGGAAGACTTACCTCAAGCTCGACAGCAGCGGGCCTTGGGCAGTTCATGCCCGAAACCAGGTCGCGCGCATCCTGGAAACGGATCCTCTGAAGATCGTCTACAAACAACAGAAGTAAGACTCCTCATTAAGGGTAGAGCGGCGCCCTTCGGCTGCGCTCAGGGCAGGCTATCAGCGCCGCGTTCGCTATGGATCAAGCAGTCGCCCCAGTCTTGTTGGAGCCGACTCAACGCCGGCCTGAAGGCCGGCTCTGCCCGTACTCCCAAGTAGCACAATCAATCGGCCGGAAGCCGTTTTTCGTATTCTCCCTTGGCCTTGGTGTAGACCGACCAGAAGGCAGCCGGTTCGCGGCCTTCGAGTCGATCGACCAGCACCGCAAGATGAGAGTGCCAGCCAGGACCGACTGCGAGCATCGCTTTGCGATCGCGCAGGCGCCGATGGGTGAGGACCAATCGAACTTTGTCACCTTGGGGTGTCAATTCAAACGTGACTTCGGAAGGCCCGCCCTTGCCGCTTCCCCACGTAAGACTCAACAGCCGCGGCGGTTCGAAGTGGGTCACGGTGTGCTGTGTCGTCTGACCCTCCTCGGCGCCTTTGAACTGCTCGGGCACCGGTGCGGTATTTCGCGACAGGCTGGAATGATAAAACGTCAGCTCGACCGCTCCACCGATGCGCTGCTCCATTTCGCCTGATGCAAGCCACTTTGCGCGCTTGTCCGACTCTGTCAGATATGCCCAGACACGCTCGATAGGGCCGGGCAATATTCTCTCGAAGCGAAGCGTGCCAGGCTCGACGACGGTGGCATAATCGCCGCTCGCCTGTTGCAACGAGCCGGCCAGTCCGTCGAGGATCATCGTCCAACCCTGCTGCGTGCGATCGATCCACTCGGGCAGCACGGCCTCATGCGTCAAAGTGAGATCGCACCCTCCGGCAGAGGGGACAATGTCTATGGTCACACGAGTGTTTTCGGAAGAGTATTTGGGAACCTTGAACAGGAAGACCAGCCGCCGAGGCCGATCAAGTTCGATATATTCGCCGATATGTTCGACGTCGTCGCCGTCGCGCCGGACTAGCAGGAACTTGCCGCCGACCCGCCCGTCAATTTGCACGCACGTCATTTGTCCGGTGGGCGTGGCGAACAACCACTTCCCCGCAGCATCGGGGTCGAGCCAGGCATCGAACACACGCTCGGGCGAAGCATCGAAGTGCCGGGTAATGCGAAGCGCTCGCTCAGAATCGACAGTCATTTCAAGTGTCCTTTCATTTCTTCATCCTGGGCTTTCAACAGAGCTTCCAGCGCATCCAGGCGCTTGTTCCAGAAATGTTCGTAGTAACGCAGCCATTTTTCGGCCGCGGCCAGCGGCGATGGCTCGATGCGGCAGATATGCCTTCGTCCTTCTACCCTGCGACGCACCAGTCCGGCCCGTTCCAATACTCTTACATGCTTGGACGCCGCGGCCAATGACATCTTGCAGGGTGACGCGAGCTCGGTGATATTACGCTCTCCCGCAGCCAGGGAGCGAAGCATCGCGCGCCGCGTGGGATCGGCCAAGGCGCGAAAGACGCTGTCGAGCGATGCCGGCCGTTGCGCAACCATGTGGTTGAGTATATCGCGGGCCAGAGCAATTGTCAACCGCCTGGTTTAATAATGCTTCTGCGGCCGTTACTGGCTTAGGGCAGTCCATGACCGGCCCGCCGAAGCTGCGCGCGCCATTTAAACCCTGGCGAAGCCTGACTAACGGAGTTGCGGTAAAATCGAGGGTTTCCTATCCCATCGACAAGGATTGCCATCATGTCTGAAGCTACCGCAGCTGCCGTCGCCAATTCGCCCGCTCCCTTGGTCGCGCTCACCGAGGACGAAGTGCTCTTCCGCGATACCGTTCGCCAATTTGCCGACGAGAGCATTCGGCCACATGTGAAAGAGATGGACGAGAAGGGCGTCTTCGAGCACTCGCTCATCGACCAGTTCTTTGAGTTGGGCCTGATGGGCATCGAAGTGCCCGAAGAATACGGCGGCGGAGCGGGAACGTTCTTCGAAGCCATCCTCGCCGTCGAGGAATTGTCGCGCGTCGATCCCTCGGCTGGTGTTGTCGTCGATGTGCAGAACACGCTGGTCAACAATGCGCTTTTGCGTTGGACCACGGCAGAGCAGAAGAAGCGCTACCTGCCTCGCATGTGCAAGGACACGGTAGGCGCCTACGCGTTGAGCGAGGCTGGATCGGGATCGGATGCCTTCGCGCTGCAGACGCGCGCGGAACTCAAGGGTAGCGAGTATGTTCTAAACGGCCAGAAGCTGTGGATCACTAACGCCAAGGAAGCCGGCGTCTTCATCCTGCTGGCCACGGTCGATCCCACAGCGGGGTATAAGGGCATCACGGCGTTCATTGTCGAGAAGAATTTCCCCGGCTTCACTGTCGGCAAGAAGGAAGACAAGCTCGGCATTCGCGCCTCCAGCACTTGCGAGCTGATCCTGGATGATTGCCGCGTGCCCAAGGAGAATGTGCTGGGCGAGGTCGGCAAGGGTTATAAGATCGCGATTGAGACGCTGAACGAGGGCCGCATCGGCATTGGCGCTCAGATGCTGGGGTTGGCGCGCGGCGCGTGGGAGTTCGCTGCGAAATACGCGCAGGAGCGCAAACAGTTTGGTCGCGCCATCGCAGAGTTCCAGGGAATCCAATTCCAGATCGCGCAGATGGCAACCGAGATTGAAGCGGCTCGCATGCTGCTCTACAACTGCGCCCGCATGAAAGACGCCCGCATGAACTTCGTGAAAGAAGCAGCGATGACCAAGCTGTATTGCTCGCAGATTGCGGAGAGCGTGGCGTCGCTGTGCGTCGAAATCTACGGTGGCTACGGCTTCACGAAAGATTATCCGGTGGAGAAGTTCTTCCGCGACTCCAAGATCGGCAAGATCTATGAGGGCACGTCGAACATGCAGCTGCAGACCATCGCCAAACTGGTGATGAAGTAGTTGTCGGTTGTCAGGAAGAATCAAAATCCCCACTCAGGCAAAGCCAGCTTGAGTGGGCGTCACTGCATTCCGTTCTTATTCCTTCCCAGGCGTATACCACTTAAAGGCCCCCGTAGGTAGCGACTACTCTTCACTTTTTTCCCACACAACATGCACTAAAGTCTCGCGGACGGTGATATGCTTCGCACTAACAGGGCCTCCTAAGTCTGTGGCAGTCCGCAAAAGGAGCATCGCCATGCACCGCAAATCACTAAGCTATCTGCTGCTGACAGCCGGGTTATTGCTCATCACCAGCTTTGTATCCGCGCAGAGCAATCCCTGCAACGGAATCAGCCTGGGGCCGGGAGGCAGCTTTAACGGTTTTATTCCCTTCCCTGCCAGCAGCCTGTGGAACACGAACATCGCCAATGCGCCGGTCGACCCGAACTCGGCTGCATACATTAACTTCATCGGCAACAGCACGCCGCTACATCCCGACTTCGGATCTGGGCTATACGACGGCCAGACGATTGGCATCCCTTACACTGTGGTACCCGGCACTCAGCCGCTGGTGAACATCAACTACACCTTGTACGGCGACGAGAGCGATCCCGGCCCGATGCCGATTCCTTTCAATGCGCTGATCGAGGGCTATCCCCAGCCGGGCAATGGCGATCGGCATGTGCTGATACTGAACAAAGGCAATTGCTGGTTGTACGAACTGTACTACGCCTTTAATCAAAATGCCTCTGGTTGGAACGCCGGCTCGGGGGCGGTGTGGGACCTGGAAGCCAACGAAATGCGGCCATACACTTGGACCTCCGCAGATGCGGCGGGGCTCCCCATCTTGCCCGGACTGGTCCGCTATGACGAGGTGCAGTCCGGGGCGATCAACCACGCTATTCGTGTGACGCTGCAAAACAGCCAGGAGGCGTTCACGCCGCCGGCCTCGCACTGGGCGCCGAATTCCGACAACCAGTACGCTGCGCCCATGGGTATGCGTCTGCGCCTGAAGGCGAGCTTCGATATCTCGGGCTTCTCGCAGCAGAACCAGGTGATCCTGACAGCGCTGAAGCAGTACGGCATGATCATGGCCGACAACGGCTCGTCGTTGTTCATCACCGGCGCGCCCGACATCCTGTGGAGCAATAATGATCTTGGCAACCTGCACTCGGTGACCGCCTCCGATTTCGAGGTGATACTGATTTCGCCGCTCTACACGCCGCAGAATGTTCCGACAGGGCCGAATCCGACGATCAACAGCTTCACGGCGACATCGTCCGGAGGTTCGGGCGATCCCGTTACACTGAGTTGGAGTGTGACAAACGGGGAGTACTACGTTGTGGCACCCTCGGTGGGAGCGATTCGCGGCAATAGCGTCACGGTGTATCCGACCGTGACGACCACCTACACGCTGTATGCCACCAATCAGTATGGGCGAACGACGGGACAAGTAACGGTAACCGTGCCGTAAAGCGGTTATCGGACGGAATGAAGATGATCAGTGAAAGACTTCGGCTGCTGAAATCATGAGACTTCAGCAGCCGAAGTTGTTTATTAATGCTGAGGCGGGCTTAAAGGCCCGCTCTAAGACAGGCCCTACTGCACCACGCCTTCCAGCGGCGAACTCGCTGTTGCGTAGAGCTTCTTTGTCATGCGCCCAGCGAGGTATGCCTGGCGGCCGGCGATCACTGCATTTTTCATCGCTTCGGCCATCAGAACGGGATCTTGCGCTCCCGCGATGCCGGTATTCATCAGCACGCCATCTACACCAAGCTCCATAGCAATCGTCGCGTCAGATGCAGTGCCGACACCGGCGTCGACGATGAGTGGTACGTCTGTGATGATCTCGCGCAGGATGCGGATGCTGGCGCGGTTCTGGATGCCCATGCCGCTGCCGATAGGCGCTCCCAAGGGCATGACCGCAGCTGCTCCAGCGTCGATCAATCTTTTGGCAACCACAATGTCATCAGAGGTATACGGCAAAACAGTGAAGCCTTCCTTCACCAGCACGCGAGTGGCTTCGATGGTGGCCTGCACATCGGGAAACAACGTCTGCTGATCGCCGATGACTTCGACCTTCACCCAATCCGACAGCCCAACCTCACGACCCAGCCGCGCCGCGCGGATGGCCTCGTCGGCGGTGTAACAGCCGGCGGTATTGGGCAGCAGGAAATATTGCTGGGGATCGATGAAGTCGAGCAGCGACTCCTTGCTGCGATCGAGGTTGACGCGGCGCACGGCGACGGTAACCATCTCGGCGCCGCTGGCCGCGATGGCGCGCGCCGTCTCCTGCCCTGACTTGTACTTGCCCGTGCCCACGATCAGCCGGGAACGAAACTGCCTGCCTGCAATAGTGAATGAATCCATGGGGGTATTGTAAATGGGCCAGGCGCTGCTCGGCTGTGATCTGCAGTGCAGGCCGGAACTCTGCGAACTCTGGCTTGGCTGAAAGCTGACGGCAGAAAGCTGACAACTTTCTCGGACTTCCCTACAATCGAGGATTCCGAATTGATACAGGAAAATTCATGGCGCTTGAGCTTTTCAATACTCTGTCCGGCAAGGTCGAAGAGTTTCATCCCCTGGAAGACAACCTGGTCCGCATGTACGCCTGCGGGCCGACGGTTTACGACTACGGGCACATCGGCAACTTTCGCACGTTTATTGTGGTCGACACGCTGCGGCGTTTCCTGAAGCAGAGTGGCTTCAAACTGAAGCACGTGATGAACGTCACCGATGTGGATGACAAGATCATCCGCAATGCCGCGCGCGATGGCGTGACCGTGCAGGAGTACACGAAAAAATATCGTGAGGCATTTCTGGAGGACGCCGACGCGCTGAGCATTCAGCATCCTGAGCTGATCGTGAACGCCACCGACCACATACAGGAGATGGCGCACTTCATCGCGGTACTGGTGGAAAAAGGCTATGCCTACCGCACCGATGATGGCTCGTACTATTTCCGCATCGCCAAGTTTCCCGAGTACGGCAAGCTGTCGAAGAAGGATTTCGCCGGGATGACTGACGGCGCGCGCGTGGACGTCGACGAGTACGACAAGGACAACGCTCGCGACTTTGCGCTGTGGAAGGCGCCGAAGCCAGGCGAGGCGATGTGGGAGACCGAGATCGGGCCGGGACGTCCGGGCTGGCACATCGAGTGCTCGACTATGTCGATGAAGTACCTGGGCGAGACTTTCGATATCCATCTCGGCGGCGAGGACTTGATCTTTCCGCATCATGAAAACGAGATTGCCCAGTCGGAGGCGGAGACTGGCAAGCAGTTCGTGAAGGTCTGGGTGCATTCGCGCTTTCTGCTGGTAGAAGGCGAGAAGATGGCCAAGAGCGCGGGTAATTTCTTCACTGTCCGCGACCTGATCCTAATGGGCCACAAGCCATCGTCAATCCGCTTTTTGCTGATGTCAGTTCCCTACACCAAGCAACTTAACTTCACCTTCGATGGCCTCACTCAGGCGGCGAATTCGGTGGAGCGGCTGCGCAATTCCAAGTTGCGGTTGGAGACTTCGCAGTTTCCCGAGGGGAGCAGCGATGCGATTTCCACCATCGCGAAGAAGACTTCTGCCGAGATGACGGCTGCGTTGAACGACAATCTGAACACCGCGCGAGCCCTCGGCGCCATCTTCGATATGGTGCGCGACGTGAACGCCATCGCCGATCTGGGCGAAGTTCTCAAGGACGATGTGCCGCCTCTGCTCAGCGCACTGGAGCAGTTCGAGGAAATCTTCGCGGTACTGAAGGACGACGATGCCGCGAAGGTACGAGGGACGGTCGAGTGGGCAAAGGCCGAAGGGTTGGAGGACAAGATCAGCCCTGCAACGGCCGAGCTGGCGAAGGCGGCGACGCTGTCGGATGAAGAAATCGAGAAGCTGGTCGCCGAGCACTCGCAGGCGCGCAAGGCACGTGACTTCGCGCGGTCGGATGCGATTCGCGCGCAACTGGCTGAGAACGGCGTCATCCTGGAGAACACGAAAGACGGCGTGCGATGGAAGAGGAAGTGATCAGTGGCTAGTGGCCACTGGTTTTGAACGCCTTGATCACGATGTCATTGGGTTGTTTGCCGACGGGAATCAGCGTTACCAGGGCGCGGTCGGCGCTGATCTTAGAGTTGTCGCGAGTCTTCACCGTGCGCACGACAGCGACATCACCGGATCCCGAATCCACAACTAGCAAATGCGCTTCATCGGGAGTAAGCGCCAGTGCGTCAGGATGGTTGCCGACCTGCACGGCGCCAATGACGCGGCCTTCATCGATGGCATATACGCTCACTGTGCCCGATCCAAAGTTGCTCATGTAGAGCAGCGTGTTGTCCGAGGTAACGATGCCGTGTGAGGGATTATTGCCAATGAGGTAGCTGCCGCCAACCTCGTTCGTGCCAATCTCGATAATCGAAAAGTTGTTGCCATTGAAATTGCTCACGAACAGCTCGCCGCCATCGGGTTTGAGAGCGAGTTGGACCGGTAGCTGCCCGACATCGAGATAGGCCAGCAAGCGGCCCAACTTTAGATCGACAGCCGCGACCTGATTCGATCCCGGGCAAGCCACGAAGACCTTGCTGTTGTCGGGGACGATCGCCAAGTCCTGTGGCTGACTACAAACCTTGACGGTACTGCGCACAGCAAGCTTTTCCGCGTCGATGATGGAGATCGTATCGTCGGCGCGATTGCTTGCAACCACCAGCTTGCCGTCAGTCGAGACCTTCGCCAGCCCCGGCGCGCCGCCGACGCGAATGGTCGCGATGACCGCCCGTTTCGCCAAATCGATTACGGAAACGTTCGCCGAACTTGAGTTTGCGACATAGGCGCGCTTGCCATCGGACGCAACTGAAACATAATACGGCTTGGCGTGAACCCCAATGGTCGAGACGACCTGGTTGCGTTCGGCGTCGATGATGCTGACATTGTTGGCGTCGGCGTTGGCAACGTAGATTTCGTTGCGCGTAAGACTAGCTGCGACGCCGGTAGGACCAGCGCCCACAGATATCGTCTTCACGTTGCGAAGCTGCAACAGATCGATGACGCTGACTGAGTTGCTCTTGCCGTTGCTGACGTAAGCGTATTCGTGATAGCCGGGAGCGACGGTCCTGCTCTGGCGGCAGCCGGCGATCGTCGCGGCCAACAGCAGTAGCGACAACAGTACGGCCAATCGGGCACTGCTACGCCACGGCGTTCTCGCAGGCATCAGCGAGCGGCAGCCGTTCCGGCGCTCGCGGTAACTGAAGCGGGACGGCGGCCCTCGGGATTAGAGACAGGCTGGGCCACAGAGCGGCCGAGTACATTGGCGATCTGGCGAATCTCGACCATCAACTGGTCGAACTGATCGGGATACAGCGACTGCTTGCCGTCGCTGAGCGCGCGATCGGGGTCGGGATGGACTTCGATGATCAGCCCGTCGGCACCCACTGCCACCGCGGCGCGTGAGAGCGGTGTGACCTTATTGCGTTTGCCGGTGCCGTGGCTGGGATCGACGATGATGGGCAGATGGCTGAGCCGCTGCACTGCCGGCACGACGCTGAGGTCAAGCGTGTTGCGGGTGTGGTCGGCGAAGGTGCGCACGCCCCGCTCGCAGAGCACAACGTTGTAGTTGCCTTCGCTCATGATGTACTCGGCAGCCATCAGGAATTCTTCCAGCGTGGCCGACATGCCGCGTTTGAGCATGACTGGTCTGCGGGCCCGTCCCGCGCGCTTCAGCAGCGAGAAGTTCTGCATGTTGCGCGCGCCGATCTGGATCATGTCGGCATACTTCTCCACCAGATCGAGCGATTCGTTGTCTACCGCCTCGGTAACGATCAGCAGACCAAACTGGTCGCGAATGTCGGCCAGGATTTTCAGGCCGTCTTCCGCCAGACCCTGAAAGGCGTACGGCGAAGTGCGGGGCTTATACGCGCCGCCGCGGAAGAAGCGGGCGCCGGCGCGAGCGACATGCCCGGCCGTGGTGAACGCCTGCTCGCGGCTTTCGACGGCGCATGGTCCGGCCATCACGGCTACTTCGTCGCCACCGATGGTCGCATCGGAGCTCGGGAAGCGTAAAACGGTGTCTTCTTCTTTAAGGTCGCGGCTGACAAGCTTGTAGGGCTTGCTGACGCGGATGACCTCCTGCACGCCCACCATCTCGTCGAAGGTGCCGGGATCGAGCTCGGTCTCGTTGCCGGTGATGCCGATGGCGGTACGCTGCGCGCCCGGCATGGAATGCGCACGAAAGCCCAGAGTTTCGATTCTTTCGCAGACGCGCCGCACTTCCTCTTCGGTCGCGTGCGCCTTCATGACAATAAGCATTGGGAGACCCCTTGTAGTGGTCTAGTGTACCGTTCGCGGATGGGCGGCGGCAATTACTGCAGCTACGAGCCGCGAGCTAACGAGCCTGGAGCCTCAAGCGCGAGTTCGATTCAACTTCTCGACACAGAAGTCTGGGGTCGAGCTCGGGCTCGCAGCTCGAAGCTCAGCTCATCATCTCCAATAGCTTGAGCACGGTGTTCCAGTTTCTGGCGGTGGCGATGGTGGAGAGCTTGGAGTCAAAATAGGCGCAAGTCAATTTCGTACGCCCCATACCGTTAGGCATATGCAGATAGATTTCGCCGCCGGAGACGTGAAACCTGTCGGGCGTCGAGCGATTCGGATCGAGAGACCTGACGGCGTCGGCAGTTGGTACGTCGGCAAGGAAATAAACGTGGAGGGTCGGCTGCGGCGGACCGGATTTTAGAAACGGATTGTCGCGCGCGACCTGAGCGAGTTCCTCACGACTGCGCAAGAGAACGGGAACGGAGAACCCAAAGCGCTCTTCGATCTTCTTCGCCACAAGAGCTGGAAGAGCTTTCACGACTTTCGGCGGAGCAGCGAACACCACATTACCACTCTGGATGTAGGTGCGCACGTTGCCGCACTTGGCGTCCGCGAAAATCTCGACGAGGTGCTTCATCGGCAGCACGTGCTTGCCGCCGACGTTAATGCCCCGCAACAATGCGACGTACATTCCTACCTGCTCCATGATGTACCGTTGTCCCAATTAATGGCGTTGCCGTCCGGGCTGATGGTGCCACCGATCTGTTGGCCAGACCAGTTCGTGGTGATGTGACGCGAGTCGTCGAACGAGCCAGTTGCGGTCTGGCCGCTTTCATCTTTCAGGCGCAGATTGCCTTTCTTTTGCCGGATGGAGCAAGCCTGCGAATGATTGCCGTCGCGATACCAGGTGCCGTCGAGATTAGGGCGGCGTCCGCCTCCGCCGCCGGAGCTGCACCGCAACCAATACGTTCCGTTCGTCCAGTCGATGCGGAGTCCATCCGGGCTAAGCGTTCCCTGCACAAACTGCCATTCGTCCGCGCTGAAAACTGTCTGTTGCGTGTTCACGAAGTGGCCCGTCGATTTACTGCCATTCTCGTTGGTGAAGGTCAGGAAGGGCCCATTGCTGCTGATCGAGCAGTGCTTGGTTTTATCGCCTTGGGCACACCAGTCGCCCGAGATGCGCCCGGCCCCAAAGTCCTGCGCCAACGCCCGCGGGGCAAGCAGTTGGATGATCCCCAGCATGACGGCGGCGATTAGGACGGCAGCGCCTGCGACTTTGGCGGTCTTGAACACCGCCAAAGAATATCAAAGAATTGCAAGTCGGTAACAAACCCGTCACAATCAGATGAGTCCAATAGTCATAATCTGTAGCCGGGCCGCGCAAACGGGTATTGCTCACGCCAACCACATGCCACTTCTCGACAGCACGCGGGTTAGAAATCCATTCTGGACAACGCCCAACCAGATCACCCTGCTGCGGCTGATCTTCATTCCCTTCGTGATTATTGCGGTGTTCGACGCCCACTGGCCGTGGGCATTAGGGCTGCTGATTGCCGCGGCGCTGAGCGATGCTCTCGACGGCTTGCTGGCCCGCGCTCTGCATCAGCAAACTCTGTTGGGGCAGTATCTGGACCCGCTGGCCGACAAACTGCTGCTAAGCTCATTATTCCTGGTGCTCTCGTTCGTCAAGAAGATCCCATGGAAGTTTACGATCGTGGTTTTCAGTCGCGACCTGTGTATTGTGGCCACCGCTGTCGTGTTGTACGCCACCGTGGGCTTTCGCGACTTCCGTCCCAGCATCTTCGGCAAGCTGAATACTGCCTGCCAGATCTCTGCCGTGTTCTTCGTCGTCCTGTCGCAACTGGTGGACGCGCACTGGGTGCGGTTGCTGATCAAGTTTTTTCTTTATGCGACCTTCACCTTCGCTACCATTTCCGGAGTGCACTACGTCCTGATAACGGGACACCGGCTGCGCAAAGAGTCAGTAGCCAGTGGTCAGTAGCCAGGGCCAGTCTGGCTGGCGTGAGTTAGCCCTGAGTTGTCGGTCGCCATATCGGTGATTTTGACTGCTGAATACTTACAACAACTGATGACTTCCACTGGCTACTGACTACTGGCTACTCTCTTTTGTGAGCACCGATCGCCATCATCGCCTGCAAGTGGCCTTCGCCTTTGCCCTCGTGTACATCTTCTGGGGCTCGACCTATCTGGCCATCGGCATTGCCGATCAAGAACGGCTTCCGCCGGCGGCGATGTGCGCCATGCGCTTTGCCATCGCCGGGTCGCTGATGCTGGCAGTCCGCGCCCTCATCGGCCGCAGCATACGGATCACGCTCAATGAGGCCGTGCGCCTGGCGACCATCGGTTGCCTGCTGCTGGTGGGCGGCAACTTCGGCTTGGCATGGGCCGAGCAATGGGTGCCAACTGGCTTTGCCGCGCTGATCATAGCCATCACGCCCATCTGGTTCCTGCTGCTGGAGACGTTTGTCTTTCGCGGTGACCGGCTGTCGCAACGCGGGCTGGTCGGTGTGGCGCTGGGCATCGCGGGTGTCGCCGTATTGTTCTGGCCGAGGTTCGAGCACCGCGCCACGCTGGGCATCATGCCACTAGTGGGAGCTTGCACTTTATTGCTGTCGTCGTTCAGTTGGTCGGTGGGTTCGGTGCTGTCGCGCAAGTGGCAGATGAAGGTCGATCCCTTCACCGCGACTGGCTGGGGGATGCTGTTTGCGTCGGTTGGCAATGCGCTCGTCGCAGTCGTCACGGGCGAGGTGCATCGCGTCGCGATCACGCGTCGCGGAATGCTGGCCGTCCTCTACCTTGTGGTCTTCGGATCGTGGGTAGGATACACGGCATACATCTGGTTGCTAAAGCATGTGCCGACGCCGAAAGTGGCGACTTACGCGTACGTCAATCCTCTGGTCGCACTTTTCTTGGGATGGCTGGTGCTGAACGAGCAGCTTGACACATTCGTGCTGGCTGGAACCGTCATCATTGTCGCCGGAGTGGCACTGGTCACGACCGCTAAAGTGCAGCAGGGCAACAGCTCGGCGCCTATGCTGACCGAGATCGAGCCGGACGCATAGGTCGCTCGCAAAACATGAGTCAAAACCCTGTGGCTTACCGGTATAATCGCCGCAGTTATGTCGCCGTGGGACATGTTGTGGTGGGAATGGTTTTTGCTTGCTGCCGCCTTGTTTATTATCCGAAAAATCATCTATAGCGAGCACCCCGCGGGGTACGCTATTCGCTTTTGCCTTCTTGCTGGGATTCTGCTATCCGTATTGATGGGCGTAATTCGATTAGCCAAGTTGGTGTGAGGCGGATTCTGGCCGCATCTTGGCCAGCATACCAACCGAAATGTGGCGACCGATGCTGCGCAGCGCTGACTTCAACCTTGGTCATGCGGATGGCGATCGGCGCTCTCGTCTTCCCACTGGAGAAAGGCGCGGAAGGCAGCGCCGCGATGACTGTAGCCCGCCTTCTCTTCTGCCGTAAGCTCGGCAAACGTCTTGCCGATTTCCGGAAAGTAAAACAGCGGATCGTAGCCGAAGCCGTTAGAGCCGCGCGGCGCGTGCAGGATGATTCCTTCCGCCTTGCCATGAAATGTCGCGAGAGTGTGGCCGTTACGCGCGGCCGCGATTACGCAAACAAATCGGCCGGTGCGGAACTCGTCAGGCACGTCGTGCAGCGCACGCAGCAGGCGTGCATTGTTCGCCTCGTCGCCGGAGTCGCCGGCGTGCTCAGGGGCAGGGGGTTCGGACGGATGGTGCTCGTCGGCGGCATAACGCGCGGAGCGCACGCCAGGCGCGCCCGCGAGAGCATCGACCTCCAGCCCAGAGTCGTCGGCGATGACGATTTCGCCTTCCGCGTACTTGCTGTAGTGCCCGGCTTTCTTGCGGGCATTCGCTTCGAAGGTGGCGCCGTCTTCGATGACGGACGGCAGCGACGCGAAGCCGGGCAGCATCTCAATCTGCACCTTGTGAGCGATGGCCGCGCCGACCAGGTCGCGAATCTTGCCGGGATTTGAAGTGGCTGCGAGTACACGTTTCATGGAAAGTCTATTTCACCACAGAGGCGTAAGAGGCAATTAGCAATTAGATCAACTCACCGGTGCGAAGGACTAGTAATGATTACATCCGTTCGACTTGATGCTTTGGCCAGGAGCCAAGTGCTAAGTGCTAAATGCAAAGTGCTAGCGCACTTCTGCGCTCAACGCACCAAAATGTGCACAGAAACAGGAGAGCTGCGAGGCTAAGGCCGTCGCCCAGCCAACGGTCCCGCGTGCGGACAAAGCGAATATCCACTTCGCTGTGGCCCGCGGGAACAGCGACCACCATGCGCCCTGTCGGATCGTCCGACTGCGGCGAGATTCGCCCGCCATTCACTTCTACTCGCCAAGCGGGGTAGTTCATCAGGCGAAGCACGATGTCGACTGGCAGCGAAGCCTCCACGGTGAAACGCTTGCGATACGCGCCGCCGTCAAAGTGCGTCACCTGAGCATTCGCGCCTAATACCAGGCCCTCATGGCGGCGAATCACAAACTCGGGAAAGTCCGGCTTGATCTCGTAATTGTCACCGCTTGCGGGAGTGTACTCGTCGTTCCCCATGTACCCGTAGCCCGCGTGGAACACGCTGGAGAGCATTGAGGGAGTATCTTCAGGATCGCACTGCGGTTGGAGCGTCAAGTTGCAGACCGCAATTAGCCCGACAAACAGGACGGCATAGAGCGATGCCTTGCCGCGAAAGCCTGGCACAGCCGCAACCACGAAGACGGCATAAGCGATGCCGGTGACCATCAGCCAGCGCCAGGGAAACTGCAGGAAGCGGAGATCGGGCATGAAGCGATAGGCCAGGCTGGTGATGGGCAACATCAACGCGAGGGACACACCGGCCAGGATGACAAGCGACCACCACAGCGCGGGATTACGCCTGCGCCATCCCCGGGCGACGAACATGGCCGCACCGGTAATCGCCAATTCCCCAGCCGCGAGCCATGACAGGTTTCGCAGAAAAGTGTCGTGTTCGGGCTCGCCGATGTGCTTGAAGAGGAAATTCTCCGCTGGCCGCACGCCCGCGGACAGCACTTGCCCCAGCGTTATCAAATTCTTCTCGTACAGGACAGGCGCAATGTAGAACGAGGCCAGCAGCATCCCCATAGCCATCGCAGCGACCCCGTAAAGAACCACGCGAGAGTTGCGGCGCAGGATAGTGACAGCCGCCAGCAGCAAGACACCGACATAGGATGCGATGATTGCTGCCGGAACGTTGGTGAGCCAGACTCCGGCGATGGTTAGCGCCAGGGGGACGAACATCGCGCGCGGGGGACGTTCGCGAACAATCCACAACACCAGCAGCGGCAAGAACGAAGCGGCGAGCAACTCGGCGAAAGCGCTGCGAACATAAATCGTCAGCAGCATGTACGGGCTCACCGCATAAGCAATGGCGATCAGCGTCGCGTCCGGCTGGTCGAACCATTCGCGCGCCATCTTGTGCATCGCCAGCCCAGCAAGAAAGATGGAACAGCAAGCGAATGCAGCCGGGACAAATGTCCACGGCAGGAGGCTGCCGAGCGTGCCGCCCAGAATCCAGGACAGCGGCGGATAGAAAAGGAAGCGCGGCTCGCCGCTGCCGTAGTTAGCATATTCGGCCCAGCGCGGATAGACGATTCCTTCGCGCCACTGCTGCGCTACTTCCATCCAGCTATTCATGTGGAAGGTGAGATCGTGCCCGCACGCGATGCCGCGAACGCTGAACGGCGCGACCGCCGCGAGGGCAGCAAACGCCAGCGCGCAGACGGTTGCCCTCCTCGTCGTTGAGGTGACCCGCAGCATGTTTGTTTATCTTAACGTTAGGCTACCCAGCTCATGGCGCAGGGAAATTGCCGTCTGCAGTACAAGCCTGTCCAATTCCGGTTCCCTTTTTGTCGTTTACCAAAATTTAATGTGCAGTTCAACTGAGATTGATCTGCACAAGCTATGAAGGTACAACCTCAGAATCCATGCCTGAGGAGCGGAAAGGGTGAGGAAAGCTATGCGTCAAATACTTGCGACGACGTTAATGGCGGTCATGGTGTTTGGACCGCTGGTGAATGCGAACGCTGCGCCGGTTAAGAAGTCCGGAAATCGGAAACTCGGTTCAGCGACAACTCAAATCCAGCACCTGGTAGTTATCTTCGACGAGAACAACTCCTTCGACCACTACTTTGGCACCTATCCCTACGCCACCAACCCTGAAGGTGAACCTCCGTTCACTGCGACTGCGGGCACGCCGACGGTCAACGGCATAACCGGGACGCTCAGCGTTGCCAATCCGAACCTGAACTTAGCCAATGGTACCGGAGCTACCAACCCGTTCCGGCTGGATCGCTCGCAGGCTGCGACGGCCGACCAGGACCACGACTACACGCCCGAGCAGATGGCCTTTGACAGCGGGCTGATGGACCTGTTCCCGCTCAATACCGGTACGGCTGGTCCGCCCCCGGGTGGCGGCGACATCGTCGACACCACCGGCTTGGTGATGGGCTACTACGACGGCAATACCGTAACGGCGCTTTGGAACTACGCCCAGTACTTCGCCATGGGCGACAACTCTTATGACACGAACTTCGGTCCCTCGACGGATGGTGTTCTGAATCTGGTTTCGGGTCAGCTCAACGGCGTAACCGAAAACGAAAACGGCACGGGATCGATCATTGCCGACGGCAACGGTGGCTATACCGTCATTAGCGATGCCGATCCGCTGGGCGATGTCTGCTCGACGACTTCTGGCGAAGTATTTCAGCTAGGGGGACAGAACATCGGCGACCTGCTCAACAACGCCGGCGTAAGTTGGGGATGGTTCCAGGGCGGCTTTAACCTGACCATTACCAATCCCAATGGCACGACGGGTTGCAACCGCTCAAGCACGTCGCTGATCACCGGGGAGAACCATAAGGACTACGTCCCCCACCATGCGGGCTTCCAATACTTATGTTGCCACGCAGAACCTGCAGCACACCCGTCCGACCTCGGTTCAAACCATCGGACAGCAGGGTGACGCCGGCAATCACCAGTACGACACCCAAGACTTCTTCGCCGCGATCAACGCCGGTAACTTCCCGGCGGTGAACTTCCTGAAGCCGCCTGCGTACCAGAACGGTCACCCCGGCTATTCCGATCCGCTGGACGAACAGACGTTCATCGTCGATACCATCAACTTCCTGATGCAGAGCGGGTATTGGGCGAGCACCGCCGTGGTCATCGCCTATGACGACTCGGACGGCTGGTACGATCACCAGCTCGGCCAGATCATCAACACTTCGCAGACCACCGCCGATGGCTACAACGGCCCCGGACTCTGCGGCAGCGTGCCGCCTCAGCTCTCGGGCATCAGCGCTCCTCACGCCCAGGGACGTTGCGGCTACGGCCCGCGCCTGCCCATGCTGGTAATCTCACCGTATGCCCGTCTGAATTTTGTCGATCACACCATGTTGGACCAAACCTCGATCATTCGCTTCATCGAGGACAACTGGCTGAACAACCAGAGAATTGGAAACGGCTCGTTCGACAGCATCGCCAACTCCATTGCGTCCATGCTAGCAGTCCAGCCAAACACCTGTAAGCGCTATGAACTGCTCAATGACTAGACTGGGGAGGTCACGATGAAAGGCTGCGCCACTCCGTGAGGTTCGAAGGGCGCAGTTTGTAACCATCTGTTCAAATCGGCAAGGGATGCAGCACCGTCTGCATCCTTGCCGTTTTATGCTTGTAATATGACCAAGGGGACCTGTGACTTCACGTCGAATCTTCTTGCAACAATCTTCCATACTGCCGGCAGCGCGTGGATAAGTGGGCCAAGAACTCTCTCGGCCCTGATGCAGATGCACTCGACGCCAACGCCGGCGAACACCCTCAACGCCAGCACGCTGGCAAACTTCGTCGATCCGCTGCCCATTCCTGCGGTGGCCAAGCCCAGCGGAACGCGGTCGCTACCTTCTTCGCCCAAGACAAAACTTCCTAACTACCGATTTGCGGCGCAACCGGTAGAGATGAAGATTCACCGCGACCTCAAGCCCACGCGATTCTGGTCGTTCGGACCGGCTGTGCCCGGCCCGACGCTCGAAATGCGCACTGGAGAGGAGTTGCTGGTCGAGTGGGCCAATGAACTTCCGCAACAACATTTCCTGCCGATCGACTACCGTTTGCACGGAGCCGAGGGCAATCCCCAGGTGCGAATTGTCTCTCACCTGCACGGCGCGCGTGTGCCGCCCGACAGCGATGGCTTCCCCGAAGACTGGTTCGTGCCCGGCAAATCTGTCCTCTATCACTACCCCAATCAGCAGGACGCAGCGATGCTCTGGTATCACGATCATGCCATGGGCATCAATCGCCTGAATATTTATGCAGGTTTGTTCGGCGCCGCTATTGTTCGCGATGCGGTTGAAGACGGACTCAATCTGCCAAGCGGAAAGTACGAAGTGCCCCTGGTGATCTTCGACCGAATGATTACGCCCGAGGGCCAGCTGTACTATCCAATTTCAGATAAGCCGCGAGCGCCGTGGGTTCCAGAGCTCTTTGGCGATGCCATTCTGGTGAACGGCAAGCTCTTCCCCTATCTTGAAGTGGAGCCGCGGAAATACCGCTTCCGGGTGCTGAACGGGTCCAACGCGCGCTTCTATCATCTCTCGCTGCAAAACGGACTCGGCTTTTCGCAGATCGGCACCGACCAGGGC
>Ga0181526_10000162_pt1 | contig 71154 bp, 62 predicted proteins | sample PEATcosm2014_Bin_35_FD_119750 | JGI IMG/M metagenome (GOLD analysis project Ga0181526, IMG submission 119750) | Peatland microbial communities from MTU Mesocosm Facility, Houghton, MI, USA - PEATcosm2014_Bin06_30_metaG | ecosystem: Environmental > Terrestrial > Soil > Wetlands > Peat | place... | reverse complement strand
GCTGGGATGGGGATTCGGAACGTTTCCGGTTGTGTATCCTTCGTTCCGTAGCTTCTACACCAACCTCGCGGTCAATGCGGCGCATAATGATTTCGTCGAAGTGACGGTCGAAACCGGTTTGCTTGGCTTCGCGCTGATGGTTGCCTTTATTTACCTCTTATATCGAAACGGCCTGCGCAGAGTGCAGCACTGGCGGCACGACCCCAGAGCCAGTACGGCACTGGCAGCGCTGGTCGGTTGCACCGGTCTGTTAGTGCATAGTTTTTCCGATTTCAATCTACAGGTTCCGGCAAATGCGGCGCTCTTTTTTGTCTTGGCAGCGGTTGCAACTGGCAGTACCTCTGACGGGAGCCGTTCGCCCCATTGATTTTGGATCCGCGGGTATTCTTGCATTGCTGGTGACTTGAGGACAGTGCTCCGAGGCTATGGCATCTACGTATCGCACACTAGGGTTGGCGGCCTGCATTGGACTGCTTGCGATTTATGGCTGGTTTGCAGCGCGCTCGTTTCAGGCAGACCGGCTCGCGTCCAGCCTGGACGTGATTGCTCTGGAACGCGCTGTCGCATTAGAACCTCGGGATGCCGCATATCAGGACTTGCTCTGCCGGTTCTTGTTGTTCGATAAACAGGATGCCGGCGCGGCACTTCCCCGCTGCCAGCGCGCCACCCAGTTGAATCCTTACCAGTCCGCGTACTGGCTCGACCTCGCATTGGCGTGCTACAGTACCGGTGCGGAATACCGGCAAGAGCAAGCAATTCTAAGAGCCATCTCCGTCGATCCGACGACTCCTGATGTCGCCTGGAACGCGGCCAACTTTTTCCTCGCCCAGGGCAAAGTCGCAGAAGCCCTGCATCAGTTTGCCGTCGTAATGCGCAGCGATCCCGACATGGTGAGGCCGTCACTCAACTTATGTTGGCGGACTTTGCACAATGTGAGTGCGATTGAGGCTATTCTCCCTCCCGATCCGGACGCATATCTGCAATTTATCCGGCTCCTGACCACAAACAATCAGTGGGAGGGCGCACATCAGGTGTGGTCCGCGCTCTTGCTGCTGAATCAAGAAATTGATTATCGCCAAGCCTTGTTCTACGTTGACGGTTTGTTACAACAGCGTGACGTGGCGCGCGCCCAGGAAGCATGGGACCAGTTGGCTTCTCATTCTGCGACTCTGAGTCGTTACAGGCGCACTGACAACCTGGTTATTGATGGAAGTTTCAAGGAAGCGCTTCTGAACGCCGGTTTTGATTGGCGCTACTCAGCCCAGCCCGGCAGTGCAGCGTCTGTGGACAATACTGAATTCCACAGTGGTCACCAGTCCCTTTTGATCTCTTACAATGGCGCCGGCGGCGACGCGGGAATATCTCAATACGTGGCAGTCAAGCCCAATACGCAATATACGATTTCGGCCTGGGCAAAGAGTCAGGAATTGGATAGTGCAAACGGCCCTTCGATATCGGTGCGAGACGCTTACGACGGCAAGCTTTACGCCCTGACGCAGGAGACTCTCGACACAACGGCATGGCATCACCTGGAAAGCGGCTTCCAAACCGGGCCGGAGACTGAACTTGTGACCATACTCATCACGCGCGATCCCGGCAATACGCATGTGAAGGGAAAATTCTGGGTCGACGACGTTAGCCTCCGGCCGACCGCTCCCTCTTTCCAGTCACAAGACTGACTTGCAGCTCCTTCTGGTGGCAGGTTGTTGCTTCGACCGAAGCCTGCCAAACCACCCCAATAAGGATTTTATTGACTTGGGCGCATCGCAGGGCTAACATTCTCCAGAGTCAGATCCTAATCTGGTTGACCCGTTCTGGAGGTTGATATGCCGCGCCACGGGAGTGTAGTGGTTTATCTATTGCTCATGGTTGTTTTGGGTGTGAGCGTGTTATCAGCTCAAACCGGTGGAGCTATGCTCTACGCGAACGGCAACGTGAAAGTGAATGGGCAAGCCGCCGGAGACTCGACTAGCGTTTTTTCGGGCGATCGGGTTGACGTTACCGGAGTCTCGGCAGGCTCCATCAATCGAAGCGGATCGTCTGTGGTCGTGAGCCCCAACTCCTCAATCCAATACGACCCGGCATTGGTCGAGGTCTTCCAGGGCAGTGCGCGCGTCAGCACCAGTAAGGGTATGTCTGCCCGCGCCGGTCAGATTCTGGTCTCCCCCAAGGACGCCGAAGCGAAGTTTGATGTTGTAAGAGCTGATAACAAAGTTGTGGTCGTGAGTCGAGAGGGCGCCTTGACAGTGCACGACGGTGACCGTACGGTTGTAGTTCAGTCGGGGTCCAGTACCGAGTTCGCTTTAGGCGCTGTGGCGAAACAGGCCTTGCCGGCGGAGCAAGGATCCAAAGCCGTTGAAGCTAATCTCTTACCGCCGGACCGGCTTTTGGAGCACCCATTTTACGGTGTTGTTAAGGGGGTTTCTACTAGCCCTGACACCCTCCCGATCTGTTCGAACCTTAGTACTTGCATACGTCCTAGTGTGTCGATGATAAGACCTTGTTGTTGCCCACCCAAGGTTCCGTGTAATTGACGCCCGCCGGTGGGACCTGATCCAAGGGCTTTCCCGGCCTCATTTTGCCGCGATGCCTCCCAGCGGTGTCTTTGCCAGGTCAACCCAGCGTTCGCCAACTCCCTTGACGAAGTTCAGGGACTCGATACGAACCGTTCGAGGGCCGGTATAAGCGCTCCAACGTTGGCGAGCAATCTCCAGCACCTTCCCGGCTTCTTCCGCGGTGTCCATCTTCGCGATCGTGAGATGCGGCATGTACGGCCAAGGCTCTTCGAAAAACAGGGCGTGGCGATTGAGCTTATCGTGCAGCTCGCGCATGCGATAGGCCCCGCGTGCCACCCGCAGGAAAACCGTGGGAGTCAGAGGAACAAAAGTTTCCACGTCGCCCATCGTGACCTCAAATGGCGGGGTCGCCCGGCAGACATCGGCGAGCAGATCGAGCGCCAGCCGTTCGCTGCCGGATAGTGCACGTGGAGGCAAAATCGTTACGTGCGCGTCGGCGTGCGTGTGCGCCGGATGCAGGTCGCGGCGTAACTCCTCTACGAAGATTCCCACGGGGCTGCGCACGTACGCAACCGCGGCATATACGAGGCCAGTCATGAACTCCCCCATTATAGCGGCGACGGCGTGACGCGGTGGAGATTTACAGACGCGCAACGCACCATTAGGGTGTAGCACGTGGTGCCCATCACAGACCTGGTTTAGAATCAGTGAAGCAACAGAGTCGGGGCGTAGCGCAGCCTGGTAGCGCACCTGCCTTGGGCGCAGGGGGTCGCTGGTTCAAATCCAGTCGCCCCGACCATTCCTTTCAGTTATTTGCTGCTGCGGGTGAGGAATCTTCGATGACGGTAACTGTCTTCGTTGGCACCAGCGTCGATGGCTTCATTGCGCGTACCAACGGCGACCTCGACTTTCTGCCAGAGGGCGGCGGCGAACCCCACGGTTACAGCGAGTTTATTGCCACCGTCGATGCGATTGTCATAGGCCGTAACACCTTCGAAAAGGTCCTGACATTTGGTCAGTGGCCGTATGGTGACAAGCGCGTCGTGGTTCTCAGCAGTCGCCCCGTCGACTTGTCGTTGGCCATCGGAGGCGTTGTGGAACAGCTGGCAGGGGGTAGTGGCCGAAATGTGCGTTGAATGACGGGAAGCCACGGGAAGCCACGGGAAATCATGGGATAACCGCACAAAATTCCGTTTGCCACGCTGCTGCCTCAGGCTTAGTCTTTCAGACGAGAAAAGAGGCGGAACAATGGGCTTCATTTCGCGTTTGATGGACAAATCTCCACTCTCACAAATAAAGCGCGGCATGGCGGCAACGGACGCGGAAAAGTTGCTGGCTGACGATTACAGAGTCGTTAGCGACTTTTGTAACGGTGTCGATCAATGGGAGGTTTGGTACAGGGACGGACAGCTCTCATATCCCGTGGGCGAGATATTCCTTGTGGACGGCAAAGTTCACTCCATTGACGAGCATTTGTGCAGGCCATTCTCGGGTGATGCTGTTGACTTTGCGGAGGCGCTTTATCAGGCGCTAATATCTTTATCGCCGTCCAAGGAAAAACAAGGCAAGACAGTGACCGAATTTAAGGTGGTCATGGAGAAATGCAGTCCCACCGGCGCTCAGCAAACGGATATTGGTATTTGGTCGGGCGACGCTGGAATCGGCATCCACGTTTGGATACACGATCAAGGAACTCGGCGGCTCGTTCTTAAGAAATGCCGTTGAACGTGTCTGGGAATTGAGTGACAATAAAAAGCCACGGTGCTAGCCGTGACTTCTGGAATCTCGTTTGCGCGTTTCACCCTCGGAATTCTTGGCGGAGTGCTAAGGGCGATTTCGGCGTGACACTAGGAGTGTGTCATGCCAAACCCAGCGCGTCAAGATTCCGTTCCCCCTCCCCCAGAAACCCAAAGTGCTACACAATCGCTATGGCCCTCGGGTCGCTACTTTATCGTTGAGCCGATATCAATTGATGTCGGTGCGAGTATCGTTGAAAGCACCACAGTTCTTACACTTGAGAACTGCGCCTTTCAATTTCTTTCTGGGCATTCCGCGAATAATGACAGCGCGGCATTTCCCGCAGCAGAGATCTGGCACGTCGTCCTTGCTAAAAAGGCCGACGGTTCCTTTTCCAATCCATTCAACAACCGTGCGGGAGTCTTCGGGAGGCTCTGGAATCGTGCTCAGGTATATCTTTTCTTTCTTGCTTGCCATTTGCGTTTGGCCCTTATGCGTCGGCTTATTCGACTGCTGTCTGCTGATGATTAAGCGGCTAGCAATTCCCTCAGTTCCCATACATGATCGGTAATCCCCGCTTCCATAGCGGGCGTCACGCGCAGGCTTGAATGCACGCGGCAGAAATTGTAGTACGCGAAATGCAGCGCAATAGCGGCTCTCAGGTTCTCACGCTTCTTAGAAAACGCATTCGTTAGCCGAGTCAATCTGCGAATCTGCATCCTCATCGTGAGGTTCTGGCGTTCGATGTGCGACGTGCAAATGCGCTCGAAATCAGGCATCCCGACTCTTGGGACCACCTCCACGTCTACGACTTCGGCGGGTGAGTACCGCTGCTCACCGTCACGAGCAGCGCCGTAGACTTTGATTAACTGCGCATAGTGAATATCGCTTCCGAATACCCGCTCGACTGCATCGGGATAAGAGGGCCAGCCGTCCGTTGTTAACTGGAATTTCCCTTGCGTGGCGCGGCGAAGTTTCACGATGAAAGCGAGAGTGTCTTGTCTGTTGCGCTTACCGAGATGCCACGCCAGAATCAGTTTTGAGTTAGCTTCCATTGCGACGTAGGTGTAGGCGTCTCCGAGTGCGTCCTCAGTTCTGTGGAGGTTCTCTTTGGCTCTTTCCTTCATGCCGACGAACCCCCATATCTCATCCGCTTCCACATCGCGGACGTGAAGGTTTGTGATCGTATCGGCCAGCAGATTTTCGCAGCGCTCCCCGGCGAGAACGAGTAGCCGTGCAATCGTGGTTCTGTCGAGGTCCGTGCAGCGCTCAGTGCTGCGAATGGAGTTTCCTTCAAGCAAAAGCCGGGTCGCCAGAATCGCCTTTTCCTGAGAGACGTACATCGCATCTAGTGTCCGGCTGTGCGGTTCGGTGAATGTCCGCTTACACTGCGGGCAGCGAAATCGGCGCAAGCCATTGCGATGTTTTCCAAAGCGTTGACAATCGACATTGCATACTGTGCAAGTCATTGTTATATCGGCTTTTGCTTGGCTTATCATGGTTTTATAATACAGCTATCGCTAGTTGTTTGTCAAGAAGAAAATGCGGAAATGGCAGGAAAATGCTAGACTTTATGCAAGTCCGAGGGGGCGCGTCACCGCCCCCTCGGTCGGCTGCCTTTCGCAACCGTCCTGCTAATCGCTTTGCTTGCGCCGTGGTGGTCCTCGAATTCTCGTTTCGTACATCATGCCCGGATTATCGAGGGCACGATGTACCAGCGCCACGTCAACTCCCGGCACCATTACGGCATCTTTACGGCATCTTGCTGATAACCACCTGTCTGTTCAGCAACTTAGAAAAAACTCTTTCATACGCTCGGAGATTCCTCCCTGAGGGTGTGGTTTCATTTGCGATATTGCGCTGAACCGTCCGAATATCTAGGCCAGTTTTTTCGGCCAACTCCTCTTCGGAGAGGTGACTAGCCTCTTCTCGCAAACGATTGATCTGTGCTCCAATCGTTTCCACCACTTTGGGTGGTTCGGGTTCGCGGAGAGCAGTTGGAGTAGACGATTCCAATAACTTTCTCTCTGGCGGAATGAAGAACTCGGTTTCCAAATACCGCTGTTGAATTCCTGTTAACCGGAGGGAGCTTACAGCACCGTCAATCTCAAACTTCATAATCTTCTGGAATTCTTGTAACCCGAGACCGGCGTTGGCATATCCCTCTGCCAGCACTTTAAGAACAGTACGGGCGGACTCTAGGTAAGCCTGGTTGATGATGTAGGTGGCCTCTTTGTGAGGCAGTCCGCTCCCTTCCATCTTGGCCTCAGCCTCCCATCGAATCCGCTCCGATTCCATGTGAGCACGCTCCAAGCGGCGCAGGGACTCAACTCATAGGCGGTTTCGAGGGTCGCCAGCCGGGAGCTTAGGCAGTGGCAGATCGTCCATTCGCACCCTTGCATCAGGCGCGAGGAGAGGCTACGATTGGGGTGTCGAAGTCCAATCGAAATGCCCCGGCCATCGTGCCGGGCTTTCGTTTTTGGAACACCCCATTCTATCCCCGGAAAGGGGCTGAAAGTAGGTTCTTCAATGACGACAAATTGGAACGATCCGGCGATAAATCCGCACGGATTGACACTTGTAGACGCGCCACGCCCATCTCCAGATGTAAAGGTGACGGTGACGGCTAGGGCTTTGGCATACTTCAAAAGCAATGATGGCCAACGCTACTTGTGCGCCTTTGTAAATGACGAGAAAAAACGCGGAGTCTTCATACCCAGCGGACAAGGATATGAAGAAATAAGAGATCAAGGGATCGCATTCACGATTGGCCGCATGACCGATGACATTATTAGCCAGAGAAGGTGATTGTGCTTATGCAGATTCTTTCGGCGGTCTGCCGCCGCCGTGGGTCTTGCGCTTTGCAGCCATCTGACGGTAATGTTCGACGCCATGCCTACGGGCGGTAGTGGTGCCGCCTTTTGACCCCAGAAGCGCGGCAGACGTCTCGGATTGCTTGAGTAAGTCGCCAGTGATGGCAAGGGCACTCGCTAGCAGTTCTCGGCAAGCTGCGGTGCGGTTTTCGGGCAAAGGGGGAGTAGTGGAGAGAACGTGGTCAGCTTGTTGGAGCAGGTTCTTGAGCGCGGTCAGTTCTTGCTTTGCCATAGCCTCACGATACGGCGGGCGTTAGCGAAAAGCAATCGCTAGCTGTTTAGGCTCAACGCACATTTCGTCCACTACCTGGCAGGGCCTCCCGTTGACATCGTTTCGCAACTCGCTGCCAGCGGCGCCAACCACCTCTATGTCGATGGTGGTATCATGGTCCAACGGTTTCTGGCGGCGGGACTCATCCAACGTCTCATTATCACGCGCGTGCCTGTGCTGATTGGGGATGGGATTCCTCTGTTCGGCATCCTGCCACGCGACATTCGTCTTCGTCACGTGATGACCCGGCACTATCCGAGCGGCCTGGTGCAAAGCGAGTACCACGGCGCCGCCTAATGTCAATCGAGTTGTCTGGGCCTGATCACTCTGCCTCTTCGCATTCTTCGTGCGACCCTGAAAAGCTGCGTGCCAGGCTCCCGCTCGAAACCGCGGAGACCACTGCACAATTGCAGCAGCTCTGTTATCTTTATTTTTCCCTTGACTAAGATTGCCGGAGCATGGCCAGCTTCGCGGCAATTAGAGTTCAATCCACGCTCCCCTGAGGGCCGGGCCTCCCATGACGCGACGATTGTGTTTTGCGCTGCTCCTCTCTTACGCTTTGTGGCTTTTGACGGCCGCGCAGGCTGGCGACTCGCAAACAGCCCCCGCGAATTCCGCGCTTGCCGCCGCCGATCAGCTTTACACGTCGGGCAAGTTCGCCGAGGCCGCTGCCAGCTACCAAGCGATTCTGAAGACCGATCCCAAGCTGGTAGCGGCCCAGGTCGGTCTAATCCGTTCCTTACTGCGCGAACAAAAAGTTGACGATGCGCAGGCTGCGGCAACCAGCGCGTTGGCAGCCGAGCCCAACTCTCCGCCGCTGCTGGCTGTGATGGGAGAGGTCGACTTTCGCCTCGCGCAGATGCCGGAAGCGGAGGCCGCATACCGGAAGTCATTGCAGCTTGATCCCAAACAGATACATGCCTATCTTGGCCTGGCGAGGCTTTATCAGGTGTACTCGCTCAATCGTCATGCATATGACGAACTGCAGCGCGCCCATGAGCTCGCCCCGGACGATCCTGAGGTACAGCGTGCGTGGTTCAACCAGCTCCCCCGCCGGGAGCGGATTGCCACCATCGAAAGCTATTTGGCTGGACCTCATCCCGATAATGCGGAAGAGACAGCAAACCTAAAACGCTATCTCGATTTCTTGAAAGCCATGGTGGACAAGCCAGTGCACGCATGCAGGCTAGTGACCAAGGTGGAGCAGACGGACACCAAACTGGAGGCCATGCGAAGAGATCCTACCCATATCTTCGGCTATGGTCTGATCGTCAAGCTAAACGGTCACGATGCTCGACTGGAGCTTGATACCGGTGCCGGCGGTATCGTGATCGGCCGAAAGTTCGCGGAAAAGGCCGGGCTGACTCGCATCAGCGAGGAACGATATGTCGGAATCGGCGACAAAGGGGAACAGAGCGGATACACGGCATTGGCGGAGCACATTCGCGTCGGCGAACTGGAGTTTGAAAACTGCATTGTGCATGTCAGTGACCGGGCGTCGATCACCAGCGAAGATGGTCTCATCGGTGGCAATGTATTCGCTTCCTACTTGATCGACATCGACATTCCCGATCAGAAGCTGCGCTTGTCGCTGCTTCCCAAACGGCCCGATGAGCCGGAGATGACGCCCGCGCTCAAGACTGAGGAGGAGCAGGGCGGTTCTGAGGGGAAATCGGAAGTTGAAGCCGATCAGACGCCCGCGGAAACCGACGCGCAGAAGAATGCTCCCACTCCGGCTGTACGCCGCCTGCCAATGGACCGCTACGTCGCTCCGGAGATGGCGAAGTGGACGCCGGTCTTTCGCTTTGGCCATGCGATCCTGATTCCCACCCATGTAAACGACTCGCCGTCGATGCTCTTCATGATCGATACCGGAGCCAACGTCAACATGCTTTCGCAGCGCGCCGCAAAGCAGGTGACCAAGATCAGCGCCGATCCGTATTCCAAGGTAAAAGGGCTCAGTGGGGATGTGCAGAATGTTTATCGCGCCAGCAAAGCGACGCTGGTGTTCGGTCACCTGGCGCAGAAAAATCAGGATGTCGTGACGGTCGACCTGTCAAATATGAGCCGTCACCTGGGAACCGAAGTCTCCGGCTTTCTTGGGTTCGATACGTTGCGCATGCTGCAGCTTAAGATCGATTATCGCGACGGCCTGGTGGACTTCGTCTACGATGCTAGTCGCTGGCATTGAGACTTGACTGGTTTACGCTATTCCTGTAATCCGTCGCTATGCGTACTCTCGCCCTCATTGGTTGCGCCTGCTTGCTTGTTCCTTGCCTGTTCGCCCAGAACTGGAAGCAAGTGCACAAGGCTGACGACGTAAAGTGGGCGAAAGCGACGGGGTTGGACCCAATCACTGTCCACAGAATCTGGCGAGCGGCATCGAGTGTTCCCGACGAAAAAGACGACGATTCGCGCATCGCGAACCTCGACCTGACCGGGCTGGCGGAACGCCACGACGCCCTGCTCGTTACCTATGCCGGCGAGAAAAATTGCCTGACCATCACCGTATTCCACCAGCTTTCAGACATCAAGTTCTCGAAGTTGTGGTCAGTCGAGCGATCGCCGGACGGGACTGGCTTTTGCGATACTGCACTCGGCACCGCCTACGCGGGCGCCCAGGACGGCGTCATCAACGTGCGAGTGCCAACCTCGGCTACCGACGGTTCTGTGAAACATGTGATCTACGCTTACGATTGGAACGGCATCACCTACCGGTTTGCCGGGCAGAAGGAAATCCAGGGCAGATAAGACGACCGGATGATGTATTTCAGGCTCCAATCCAGGGAGAGAGCTCTGGCTAGGCCGAGGCGAAGTCCCTCAGGGCTAAAGCCGGCGCTATGCCAACATTTACGGACGGCCTGAAGGCCGTCCCCTTCGAACTTAATGCAACGCACCCGCCAGGAATCCCGACACATCCTGCTTCAGCCGATCCAGCGAGTCGCTTCGCAGATACATCATGTGTCCGGCGTCGTAATAGCCCAAGGTAATCTTCGCGTGCTGCTGGGGATCCAGGTCCATATGATTTAGCGTGTACTGTGTGGCGACGTACGGCGTCGCCAGGTCGTAATATCCAGAGGCCACGAACAGCTTCATATAGGGATTCTTGACGAAAGCCTGCCGCAACGCTTCGCTTGTGTCCGGGAATCCCTCACCAGCCGATCCCCAATCCCATTCCAGGGAGTCGAGGATGTTGTATGCCAGATCGGTCTTGTAGCCGAGATCAGCGCGGACGTAGTTGTTAAACGTCGCCGTAAACGGCGGCCGGATCACCGACATTGTGGGATCGTAAAAATTGCCTCCCGGCCCCTGGGAGAGTCTTGGGCCGGTGAAGCGGCTGTCCAGGCGGCCCACGATGAGCCGCTGCGAACGCAGTAGCTCGCCGCAGAAAATCCATTGCTTGATGCGGAGATCATTCTCCTCAATGACGCTGCGGTCGAAGCCCGTAAATCGCGTCAGTTGATCGACTACGCTTTGCCGCTCCTGCTGGCTTAGGGTGTCACCCTTCGCAAGCGCAGTGGCATAGGGGCCGGAAGCAAACTGCTCGGCTTCGCGCAACACGCTTTGCAGATCGCGCTGTTGCAGATCCGTAGGCAGCTTCTTGTGGTACCACGCGGTGGAAGCGTAACTCGGCAGGTAAAGAACATACGGCAGATCGTTGCCGCTGGAGAACCCCAAAGTTTCGAAGTTCAGGACCGATGAAACCAGCACCACGCCGCTCAGTGCAATGCCCTTGTCAATGAGATATCCGCTCAGTCCGGCGGCGCGGGTGGTGCCGTAGCTCTCGCCCACCAGAAACAGCGGCGAAGTCCAGCGCTGATAGCGAGTCAAATACAGACGAATAAATTCGCCCACGGAGGAGATGTCGCCCTTTACTCCATAAAACTTTTTGGCGAACTCCTTCTTCGTGGCACGGCTGTAGCCGGTACCGACTGGATCGATGAAGACCAAGTCAGTCTGGTCGAGCCAGGTCTGCTGATTGTCAATGAGTTCGAAGGGCGGCGGCGGCATGCTTCCGTCGGGCAGCATCTTCACGCGCCGCGGACCGATCGCACCCATGTGCAGCCACACCGATGCCGAGCCTGGCCCGCCGTTGAAGGAGAACATCAGCGGGCGATTGGGAGTCGCGTTATCCAGCGTGTACGCGACGAAGAAGATGTTGGCCTCGACCTCATCATTCTCGGTGTTGCGGATGGGCATGAGCCCGGTGGTCGCAGTGTAATGCAGTACTCGGCCGCCAACGTGGATCTCATGGTGAGTTACGATCGGCGGAGTTTCTTTTTGTCCCTCGCCTGGCTTCGGTGTTTCCCCAGAGGACTTGAACTGAGCTGATTTCTCGACCGTCTGTTCCGGCGCGGACTCGCTTTTCTGTTCGGCGTCTTTCTGCTGGGCCAGGAGCTGGCATGAGGACAAGGCGATTACGATAGCGAGCGCTACAGTTAAACGATGCACTGCTTATCTCCTGGCCGCTTGCCTGCGCTCGCGTTCGTTCCGCGAAGCTTCGCGACGTCGCAGCGCGCCTTCATAGCGCCGCTGTTCTTCTTCTGACTCAGGAACTACGGGCGCCACCTGCAGCTTCCTTCCGAAACGATCTACCGCAACGAACGTCAGGTAGGCCGTTGCGACCTTCTGCCGCGTGCCAGAGATGTAGTTTTCCACCAGGACCTTCACTCCTACTTCCATCGAGCTGTGGAAGACGCGATTGACCGCCGATTGCAGAATCACCATGTCGCCCACGTGCACCGGCACCAAAAAATCGATGTGGTCCATCGAAGCGGTCACCGCGTAGGAGTGCGAGTGACGGTGAGCCGCCAGCGCTCCGGCCAGGTCGATCCAGTGCATCAAACGGCCGCCCAGCAGGGCTCCCAGCGGGTTGGTGTCGTTCGGTAAAACGAGCTCAATCATCTCAGACTTCGACTCGCTCACCGGCCTCGGTCGTAAATTTCCGTCGTTCTGGTCCATATCAATTCCTGCAGTCAGTTTCGAGTTTCAAGCTTTATGCGGTCCATGAACTGCTGGCCCGCCGAAAGGATGTGCCGCTCTTTGCGGACCTCGCGCAGCGTGCGCGCGACGACGGACGCTGGCAGGCGCTCTCCCGTGCGCAATACCCAAACTCCACGTTCCTTCTACAGGCGCTGCGTTCGTTTTCCTCGCGTCTTCGTCATGATTCGCATTCCCTTTCAGTAGCGACGTAGCCCGCCCGCAGTTCCATCTGCGCCTGCACATAGCACTCAGCCATGCGCTGTACGCACGCGTTGTCATGTCGCTGGAGCCACGTCCCACTCGTCTTCACATACAACAGCTCGCCGTGGCTGGCCGGCAGGTACGCCCGCTCGCAGACGAACAGCACGCGCACGATTCCAACGCGTTCCTCTCCCAGCACAAAGCGCACGGCGTCAGCGTGGCGTTCGGCGGGAAGACGGTTGCATGTCTTCGCATAGCCTAGGTTGCAACCCGACTTGAGCTCTTCGTCTCGCGGACGAACACCCTCATGACCAGGCGCCGTACAGACACCCGCCCATCCCGCGCCCAAAGGAAGCCGCTGCGGAAACGGCCAATCCGAGTCAAGTCGCGAATCCGGCATGAAGAAAGGACAGGCCACTAGTTCCTCACAAGTGAAATCAAATGCCAATTGTACTGGCAGGCCTGCATCGCAGCCACCTTGGGATGCGACGGGCTTTCAGAACCCGCCTCGGACATGCGATTATCGATTGCGGGAGAACCGCTCCATGCCTGACGAAAGCCGCGTAGCCGCCCTCAAGGAGATCCTCGCAGCCAAACCAGACGACGCCTTTGCCCGCTACGCGCTCGGCTTGGAGTATTCCGGTAGTGGAGAAACTGACGCTGCCCTCACTGAGTTCCAACATCTGCTGGCTGCGCACCCTGACTATACGAACGGCTACTTCATGGCTGCCCAGACGCTGGCCCGCGCCGAACGCACGGAAGAAGCGCGTGCCATGCTGCGGCAAGGCATCGACTGCGCCCGGCGTGCCCGCAATCAGCATGCTCTCTCCGAAATGGAGGGCATGTTAGACGAGTTGGAGCGCGGATGAACAGCGGCGAATCGGATTTCGTTCAAAGCATGCTGTGATCGGCGATAATGGCGGCAGCATGTCCCAACGGCCATCTAGCTTCGGTACTGGCGGAGCCAAAGCCAGCCTGCGCGGCACCTCTTATGTTTTTGTCCTGGTGTTCGCGCTAGCATTTTCGGCTGTCGCACAGACCGGTGTAGCAGCCAAGCTGCTGCTCGGAACCTCTGAACCAAAGCCTGCGGCTTCAGCGCCCGCTCCAGCGGCTTCTCCGGCAGCGCCGGCTTCGCACGACATTCCCTTGCCGGATGTCGCCGCCCGTTCGGAAGACCTCAAGCGCATGCTGCGCGAGATTTCAGACGGGTTGCCCGCTTCCGATCAACTCGACGCCACCAAAGCCACCCTCGATACGCGGAGTGATCAGTTGCAATCCCGGGAAAAGGAGACGGACGCGCTGCTGAAGGCCTCTCCCACTGCTCTGGAGATTCGCGAAGAGGAAAATTATTGGCGCGCCGTGCAGAAAGAGACGGCAGCCACGCGTCGAGAGCTACTGGAGTGGGCGAATGCCGCGCAGGCGGCAGTTCAGCAATTGCAGGCGCAGCAACCACAGTGGAATGCCACCCTCGAAGAGAATAAGTCGACTCCCGACCTCGGCCCGACTTTGGATGTCATCCGACAATCCGTTACCGACCTGCACACGCTCACGGCGACGGCGCAAGACCAGTTGCGGGTCCTGGTGAACCTGCAGGTCCGCGCTGGCAGCCAGGATCAGCTTGCGCTTGATGTCCTATACCGCCTGAATAAAGCCCAGCAAGATCAAGACAGTCGGCTCTTCGAACGCGACAGCTTGCCTCTGTGGCAAATCGGTCAGCGGCGGCAAGAGGGCGAGAGCGGCGACATTTACCTGACTGCTTCCACCCGGCTGCAGGCCATTCGCGCCTTTGCCATGCAGACGCGGGGTGCACTTATCTTGCTGGCGATGTTCCTGCTCCTGTCATTGTTTGGCGCTTACCGGCTGCACACCGCGACCCGCTACGCCCAGCCGACGGATACTCAACCCGCGCTGATGCTGCATATCGCTCGTCACTGGATTGCGCTCGGTCTGCTGCCGCCTATGCTGTGCGCTTACCTGCTGGCGCCGTCGGCCCCTTTGCAGCTGGTGGGCCTGGTCATCCTGGTTTCTTTCATCCCTATTATTGTCCTCCTGCCGCCTTTCATCGCACCGCCATTTCGGATAGTCCTTTATTGCCTCGCGGGCGTCTACGGGCTTAGCGCGTTTACCGCATGGATGGCGTTCTCGCCTGCAACCAAGCGCGAGGTGCAGTTCGTCCTGCAACTGGTGGTCTTCGTTTTCTTCGCCATTCTGCTCCGGCCCTCACGCACACCGCGTGCGAAGGGCGAAGGCAACTCCAGCTGGCTTCGCCTTCAGGCCATAAGGCTCGCCGTCCTCATTCTGGGCGTCTCGCTGGTGGCAAACCTTTTGGGCTATGTCAGGCTAGCGCAGTTCCTGGCGATCCTGTGCCTGTACAGTACGTTTATCGCTGTCTGCATGCTCACCGTGGTGCGCGTGTTCACCTTGCTATTGCTTGAGGGCCTTGACAGGCCCGGCGCACAACAACTAGCCGCCGTCCGCTGCCATCGCGACACCATCGCCCGTTGGGTACCTCGAACCCTGCAGTGCGTAGGAGTTCTGATCTGGCTAAGAGTGACGGTGGATCTGCTCGGCCTCGGCGAATGGGTCGGCGCTCACGTTAAGGATGTGCTCGACTTTCATATCGCCGGCCGATCGGCAAGCGTCACTCTGGGCAGCGTACTGGGATTTTTCGTGATCCTGTTGGTCGGATATGCCATATCCAGCTCTGTCCGCTTTATCTTTCGCGAGGAGCTCCTCAGCCGCTTTCATCTGTCCCGCGGTCTGCCTGAGCTGTTCTCGTCGATGCTGCACTACCTGTTGCTGCTCCTGGTCTTCTTTTTTGCCGTCAATGCCGGCGGGGTGGAGCTCAACAAGTTTACGGTGCTAACCGGGGCACTTGGTGTGGGCGTAGGCTTTGGCTTGCAGAATATTGTTAACAATTTCATTTCCGGACTTATCTTGCAATTCGAGCGGCCGATCCACGTCGGAGACGTTCTAGATGTCGACGGAACCACCGGTACGGTAACGCGCATCGGAATTCGTTCCAGCACGGTGAAGACCTTCCAGGGCGCCGAGGTCATCATCCCCAACGGCAACTTCATCTCCGGCAAAGTAATTAATTGGACGCTGTCGGAATCACTGCGCCGCGTGGACCTGCCGGTTGGTGTCGCCTATGGCAGCGACGTCAAGCTGGTCTCTAAGTTGCTCGACCAGGCCGCCACCGCGCACGAAGACGTGCTCACCTCGCCTCCGCCTGCCGTCTACTTCAAGGAATTTGCGGACAGCTCTCTCAACTTCGAAGCGCAGTTCTGGGTGATGCAGGAGAGCAACACGGTTAAAGTGAAAAGTGAAGTGGCTCTCGAAGTGATGCGCCTGCTCGACGAAGCCGGTATCGAGATTCCCTTCCCGCAGCGCGATCTCCGCCTGCGTGCGGTAGACGCCGATGCGGCGACATTGCTGTCGAACAACGGAAATGCCTTGACCACGAAAAGCAACGACCGCGAGTTGCCGGCCTCATTCGCTCAGGACAAAAAATAAACAACAGGGCCAACGAAGGAATGCAGGTGCTTTGATGAAAGCGATGGCCTCCGTAAAACTAAGGCTGCTGTTTGCGTTCCTGATTACCGCTGCGGCTCTTCTAGGGATGTTTTGGCTGGTTCGGAATGACCTAATCAGGGCTGCACCATTTGTTCTATTTGCACTACTCGCTGTTGACTTTGCGCTTTTGAAGCCGAGGATTTCATCATCCACGATGTCATCGGTCCCGAAGGTACACTCATCTATGAGACTAGGCTTGGTGACAGGAGTGGCTTGCTTCGCGGGCTCGGCTCTGCTTTTGCTGAACGGTGCTCAAACGCGCGCGACCTGGGAGATCGTCTTGGCATGCTTAGGACTCTTTGCGAGCGGTCTGGGTATTGCTTTTGTCGGATTGAAGCAGTCTCGCAGGCCTAAGTCCTCCGATTGATATGGCGGCGAGTGGCCCACCTAAACTTAGGGTGCGCATCTATATCTTGGGACGGCGTTCCTCGCTGGTTTTCTGCGTCTCCTACCATCACTCACTGTCTTCGTTCACCGATCAACCAATCTCCTGGTGATTTCTGTCACCCTCGCGTGTGATGGCGACTGGCGTAGAATACGGACATCCCTAATTGTTTCGGCCTGCCGTTGGAAGTGGGCGGCCGTGACCCGGAGGTGACCAGCCCTTGAGCGTTCTCCCACAGACTTTGGCCGAACTTCGCCGCAGCCAGCGATTCTCTGAAGAGCGGGTGCGCAACCGCCGCGTGAAGGACGAGATGCGCGACAACCTCATGGAACGTCTGCGCGGCAGCGGTCCAATCTTCCCTGGCATTGTTGGTTATGACGACACGGTTGTACCTCAGATCGTCAATGCAATTCTTTCCCGGCATAATTTCATTCTTTTGGGACTGCGCGGGCAGGCGAAAAGCCGAATCCTCAGGGCACTCACTACGCTGCTCGATCCGCAACTGCCGTATCTGCTCGGCTGCGAGATACACGACAATCCGTACGAGCCGATCTGCCGCCGCTGCCGGGAGCTGTTGGCCAACAATCCGGAAGACGCGCCGATTGCGTATCTGACGCCGGAAGCGCGTTACGTCGAGAAGCTGGCGACGCCCGATGTGACCATCGCGGACCTGATCGGCGACCTCGATCCCATTAAGGCGGCCAAGGGAGGCCACGCACTCGGCAGCGAGTACACCGTCCACTATGGACTTCTTCCCCGTGCCAATCGCGGCATCTTCGCCATCAACGAACTGCCGGACCTCGCGGGCAAAATACAGGTTGGGCTGTTCAACATCATGCAGGAAGGCGACGTGCAGATTAAGGGCTATCCGGTGCGTCTGCCGCTGGATGTCGCGCTTGTGTTCAGTGCCAATCCCGAGGACTACACCGCGCGCGGCAAAATCATCACGCCGCTCAAAGATCGTATCGGCTCTGAGATTCGCACTCACTACCCCGCGACCGTCGACGAAGGCATCGCCATTACCGCGCAGGAAGCGTGGATGGAACGCGACGGTCATCAGTTACAGGTTCCCGAGTTTGTCAGCCAGGTGATCGAGCAGATCGCGTTCGTAGCGCGCGAGGACAAGCGCATCGACAAGCGCTCCGGCGTGAGCCAGCGCCTGCCCATCAGCGCCATGGAGAATGTGATCTCGAATGCGGAACGGCGCGCGATTCGCTCAGGCGAGAAGCTGGTGGTACCGCGCGTGGGCGACATCTATGCTGCCATGCCGGCGATGACCGGCAAGCTGGAACTGGAATACGAAGGCGAGCTGAAGGGCGCCGACAATGTAGTGCGCGAGATCATCCGCGCCGCCGTGGCCCGCAGTTATGACAAGTATTTCCATGGCAACAACAACATGAACCAAGCGGTGCAGTGGTTCGACCTGGGAGGCGAGATCCAGTTGCGCGATGCCGCCAGCGCGCATGAAATGCTGGGCAAGCTGCGCGGCATCCAGGGACTGCTCGACAAGCTGAGCGCGCTTGGGCTCAGCGGTAAGGAGCCGTCGGAGCTGATCGTGTCAGGAGCGGAGTTCATTCTCGAGGGGCTATATGCCCACAAGCGCATCGGCCGGACCGAAGAGCGGACGTTTACCGCGGGCGAAAAACAGCCGCAGCGCGAGAAGCCGCGAATGCGCGATGAGGACGAGGAGAGGGAGTTTCGGAGACAGAGGAGACCGTTTAATTAAAAGCAGCAATTAGCAGTGAGCAATTAGCCATTAGCCAAAGCCGGGGCTGTCGCGTCATTGCAATCTGGGGAGCTACGCATCGAATGGCGGCTTTTGCACTCCTCAAAAGGCTAACAGCGATTTCGACAACCATTGATGAGCAACTGAAAGCTAACTGCTAATTGCTAATTACTTCCTCATGAGATTCGTTAAGTACAAAAAATACGTTCCCGAGCCGGCCTCCGAGATGAGCATGGAGGACCTGCTCAGCGCGCTCTCGAATTACCTGCTGCAGAGCGGCTTCCAGCAACAGTACATGGATTTTTACGACCTGAACGATGCCGAGCAGACGCTGGACGACCTGCGCCAGGCCATCGCCGAGGCGCTGCTGAACAGCGACATGCTGGACGAGCAGATGCGCGAGCAGATCGAGAACATGAGCAATGAGAAGCTTGAGCAACTGATCGAACAGCTCATCGAGCGCATGGAGCAGGAAAACTACATCAATGTCGATCAGCCGCACGATCCTTCGCGTTCCTCGACCGCCGGCGGACAGGTCGGCGAGACACAAGGCCAAACGCGCTTCGAGATCACCGACAAAGGTCTCGACTTCCTGGGCTTTCGCGCACTGCGCGATCTGCTGGGTTCACTGGGTAAATCCAGCTTTGGCCGTCACGACACCCGCGATACCGCGACCGGCATCGAAGCCAGCGGTGCCTCGAAGACTTATGAGTTTGGTGACACGCTGAACCTCGATATCACCGCGACACTCTCCAACGCCATCCAGCGCGAGGGACTGAAACTGCCGCTCAATATCGAGTGCAGCGACCTTCAGGTGCATCAGTGCGAGTATCAATCCTCGTGCGCCACAGTCCTGATGCTCGATTGTTCGCACTCGATGATTCTCTATGGCGAAGACCGCTTCACCCCGGCGAAGAAGGTCGCGATGGCGCTGTCGCATCTGATTCGCACGCAGTATCCGGGCGACTCGCTGTCACTGGTACTGTTTCACGACTCCGCAGAAGAGTTGCCGCTGTCGCAACTGGCGCGGGTCAAGGTGGGGCCGTACTACACCAATACGCGCGAAGGTCTGCGGATGGCGCAGCGCATTCTGCAACGCCAGCGCAAGGACATGAAGCAGATCGTGATGATCACTGACGGCAAGCCGTCGGCGCTGACGCTGGAAGACGGCCGGATTTATAAGAACGCTTTCGGCCTCGATCCGCTGGTGGTGAGCGAGACGCTGAAGGAAGTGTCGAAGTGCAAGCGCGCCGGCGTGCTGATCAATACTTTCATGCTCGCCTCCGACTACGGGCTGGTGCAGTTTGTGCAGAAGGTGACGGAGATGTGCCGCGGCAAGGCTTACTTCACCACGCCTTACACGCTGGGCCAGTATCTGTTGATGGACTACATGTCGCGCAAGACGAAGACCGTGCATTGAAAGCTATCAGCGGCCAGTTAGCGAAACATTGTTGTGGAATTGCGACTGGTTTTTGGCGACGCTGACACATCCCGTTGACATAGCCGCATCGCCAGCTGGCACATAATGAACACAACACCGGGGCAAGACCAGGGTTAGTATGCATCAAAAGAAGTATGGGGGACGAACATCCGGCGGATGAAGGTATCGCTGCAAATTCGCAGGTGGGCATTACTGACGAGCGTGGTGCTCGCGCTCGAGTGTGTGGAATTCGCTTCGCCTCCTAAGCAAGCCGATTCTTCGCCGAACTTGGATCGCGGCTTCCAGGAGATGTACAACCTGGATTTTCCTGCTGCCCACGAGACGTTTCGCGCCTATCAACAGGCCAACCCGCAAGATCCCATGGGATACGTTTCCAATGCGGCTGCGTATCTGTTTTCCGAATTCGACCGTTTGCACATTCTGGAATCCGACTTGTTCACCGACAATCACAGGTTCGAGCAGCGCGGCAAGCTGGTTCCTGATCCGGCGGTGAAGACGCAGTTCGATAGCGAGCTCAACAAGAGCAATGCAGCAGCCAGTAAGATTCTGGCGCAAAATCCAAACGACAAGAACGCCCTTTTCTCGCAAGTCCTTGCCAATGGATTAAGGGGCGACTATACCGCGCTCATTGAAAAACGGAATCTTGCCAGCCTGGGCTATATGAAGACGTCGCGAACGATTGCCGAGAAGCTGCTGGTTATCGATCCGATCTGCTATGACGCGTACCTGGCGGTTGGAGTGGAGAATTATCTGCTGGGGCTCAATCCCGCGCCGGTGCGCTGGTTCTTGCGCGTGACCGGTTCGCAAACCGACAAGGAGCAGGGCCTGCAAAGGCTTCGCCTGACCGCTGAAAAGGGACACTACCTGGCACCCTTTGCGCGATTGCTATTGGCGGTTGCGGCGTTGCGCGATAAGGACCGGCCCACTGCGCGCGTGCTGCTTGCAGGCCTGGCGAAAGAATTCCCCAACAATCAGCTCTACGTGACGGAGCTGGCGCGCATTCAGTAGCGCGCCAAGGCTGGCTTGCTGAAAAAGCCGGAAAAGCAGATCCCTCACCTGCTGAAGCCGGTCCGTGATGACAAGAATAGAGGGCTAAGACGGCGCACCCGTTCGGCAGGCTCAGGGCATGGCTAAAGCTGCGCCCCTTCAAAACGCGATGCGTTCGATCCTTTCAGCAAACTGCCCGCCCTGATTCTTAGCCCCAAGAAATATATAATTCACTACCCATGAATCGGACTCCTGCATCCGTGATCCGCTGGCTGTTCGATTCAGCTGTGGGCGCCTCCGACCGCCTCATTCCCCGCTGGATCTTTCTGCGCGCGCTCGCCCTCATTTATTTTTCCGCGTTCTACGCGCTCGTCTTCCAGATTCGCGGACTGATAGGTTCCGATGGCATTCTTCCCGCCCGCGAATACCTTGACGCGGTGGCGCGTCAGTTCGGCCAGGCGCGATTCTGGTTTGCTCCCACCGTGCTCTGGCTCTCCAGCGGCGGACACATGCTGGTGGCGATGTGCTGGGTGGGAATGATTGCGTCTCTGCTGCTGGTCCTGAATGTGTGGCCACGAGCGACGCTGCTGATCTGCTTTGTGTGCTATCTCTCGTTCGTTGCGGCGGCGCAGGATTTTTCCGGCTATCAATCTGACGGCATGCTACTGGAGGCGGGATTTATCTCGCTATTCTTTGCGCCGGCGCGGCTCTGGCCGGGATTGGGCAGGAGCAGTCCGCCGTCGCGTGCCAGCCTTTTTCTGCTGCAGTGGGAGTGGTTCCGCATCTACTTCGAATCCGGCGTAGTGAAGCTTGCCAGCGGAGATCTCGAGTGGCGCAACTTCACTGCCATGGACGACTACTACCAGAACGGACCGCTGCCGACATGGGTTGGATGGTATGTGCAACATCTGCCGCATGGAGTTCACGCCTTCGCCACCGGAGCGACTCTCGTGCTCGAAATCGGCCTGGTCTTCATGCTGTTTTTGCCGCGCCGCTGGCGTATTGCATGTTTCTTCATCGTGACGCTGTGGCAGATTCCAGTGATTCTTACCGCGAACTATACCTTCCTGAACTACCTCGTTCTGGTGCTGGGATTTCTGCTGCTGGAGGATCGCTTCATCTTGCGATTCATGCCTGAACGCTGGAAAGAGCGGCTGACCCCGCAGGAAACCATAATCCAACCTGCGAGCGCAGGACCTGAGACTGACAGCCCGGAGATCCCACCGATCAGTAAAAGGCCGAAACCGGTTGCCGCATTCCGGCTCGCGCTGGCCAGCGTGATGCTGATCTGGATTTTCTACGCAACAACCGTGCAGATGATCTGGATGCTGTGGCCCCACACGCCGCTTCCGGTCTCGCCAGTTGCGGCGCTGGAGCCCTTCAGGATAGCCAACCGCTATGGGTTGTTTGCGGTGATGACTCGCGGCCGCTACGAGATCGAGTTTCAAGGTTCAGACGACGGACAGAATTGGACTCCTTATTCCTTCCGCTATAAGCCGCAGGAGCTGAATGAGAGGCCGCGCATCTATGCGCCGTACCAGCCGCGCTTCGACTGGAACCTGTGGTTTGCCTCGCTGGGCGGGTGGCGCGAGAACATCATTGTGCCGAGTACCGAGGAGCGCTTGCTGGATGGTGCACCGGACGTGCTCGCTCTATTTGCGGGAAATCCTTTTCCGCAATCGCCGCCCAAACAGGTACGCGCGGTGCTGTGGCAATATTGGTTTACGACGATGGCGGAAAAGCGTGCCACCGGGATGTGGTGGAAGCGCAAGCTACTGGGGCTATACGCGCCCGTGCTGGAGCGCGAAGCTGACGGGAAGGTGGTCGTGGTGGAATGGCCGGATCCTCTGCCACCGCATTTGTAGACTTCGCCAGGCTGCCGAAAAGGTCGGAACAGCAGATCCCTCGGCGGCTGAAGCCGCCTCGGGATGACAAAAAATAAGGGGCTTATCGGCACGACTGAAGTCGTGCCCTGTTACAAAGCACCCCAAGGGCAACTTTTCGCGCAGTCTGTTCGCGCCGTGCTAGTGTTAATAATGTTGCTAAGGCGCCATCTAACATGAAACGTCTGCTCGTCGTTGTTGTGGTGCTCATCCTGATCTGCGCCTTGTTCTTCTTCCAAACTGGCGGCTTCCTGGTAGTGAACAATCCTGAGAAGTCGGATGCCATTGTTGTGCTGGCGGGCGATGCGGCCGACAACCGGTATTGGCGCGGGATGGAGTTGCTACGGTCTGGCTACGCGCGACATATGGTGTTGGACGCTACTACCGGCGTCACTTATGGACATTCGTATGCCGACCTGGCAGCCGACTTCGCGGCGCGCACCGCGGGGGCAAACGCCTCGCAGGTCAGCGTGTGCCCTATCACCGGGGACTCGACCAAGGAAGAATCAGTCCAGGTGAACGAGTGTCTGCAGCGATTGCAGCCGCCGCCCCATTCCGTGATCGTGGCAACCGACGACTATCACACCCGGCGCGCTCTATCGATCTTTCGCAGTCGACTGCCCCAGTACGAGTGGAGCGCGGCCGCAGCCAGGAACGACTTTCTGTTTGGGCAGCCGTGGTGGAGCAATCGCGAGTGGGCAAAGACCTACCTCACGGAGTGGCAGAAGTTGATCTGGTGGCAGTTGTTTGATCGGTGGCGAAAGTAGAGAGCCTACCCAGCACTCCGCTTCCCCAGTTCGCGCAACAGCGGCGAACCGGGACCCTGCTGCGTGCTGGGCTATCTTGTCGCCGTCCCGCTATGCGGGACTCGATTGTTGGAATCTCAAACTTGCTCGCACGCTATCGGCATTTTGGGCGTGACGCCAGGAAGTCAACGGAAAGCCGTGCCCTGATACAAAGCATTTATGAAATGGGTTGGGTTCTGATCTCCGTGGGCAGCGTGGCGTGTATCGCAATTTCGCAGTTGATGTATGGGCGGAGCACCTTCTGTGAGCGCGTGAGAACCGTGCCGTCCCTACGGGACTCGGTTAGTTTTTCCCACCCTACCCAGGACTCCGCTCCGCTCCGTCATGGGCTAACTGCACTTCCACCCTTTCGGGGTTCTATTTTCGCGGGTAGTACTCCACCGACGAAGATCAAACCTAGTTCTCCCGTAGACCCTGAAAGTCGTGCCCTGACAAAAAGCTTTCAAGGTCGTGCCTTGACAAAACCGAGAACGACCTATGCGATGGGTTCTGATCTCCGTGAGCAGTGCGGCGTTTACACGCCGGTGCCGGTGGGCACCTTCGGCTCTGATGAAGGGGTCTGCTCCGCGATGGAAGCACGATACGAAACGTCCTTCCATAAGCTGGTGGGCTGCACGAAATAGACGCGCACCGCGGCGAGCGAGGCCGCCATCAGCACGACGAATGTGCGTATCGGCGAGGTCAGTTTCTTAAGTCCCACATTGTCAGACACCACGCCATCCACCGCCGCCAGGCCATAGAACAGCACCTGTCCCCAGAAAGCAACCGCCCGCCAGTACGGCGGCAAACCAATCGTCGCCAGGGCCACGGCGATCATGCAATACGGTATGACGATGCGGCCATACTTTCCGGAGACAAAATGGAAGCGCATCCGGTTTCGCGAGCTCAGCAGCTCGGGCATGATCTTCAACATCTGATACAGACCCGCCTGCAGCCGGACTTTGCGGCGAAACTCCGAGTGCAACGCAGTGGGGAAGTCATACATTGTGGCAGTCGGCTCCAGCAGGATGCGATAGCCCTGGAAGAATGCGACCAGCGGCTCGTAGACGTCATCCAGCAGTGTTCCGGGAGGCAATGGTGTCCACAGTGAGCGGCGTATGGCCGCGAAAGCGCCGGTGTAACCGAAGGTGGAGTCGACGCGGGTCATGCGCTGCCGGATCCAGAGTTCATAACACCAGTAGAGGCTGGTGGTCGCCTCCTCGTAGGTCTCGCCTTGCACGATGATGGTCTGCGGGCTGACTGCGCCGACCTTGGGGTCGCCGAAGCAGGCGATTACGTTGCGGAGGCAGTCGCGATCGAGCATCTGACGCACGTCGTTGAGGACGAGGATCTCGCCCGACATCAACGGCACGCCCGCGGTCAGGGCAGCAGCCTTTCCGCCGTGGGGAACGCGCAGAAACTTCACGCCCTGCTTCGCGAAGCCGCGCGCGATCTCGTCGGTACGGTCGGTGGAACCGTCGGAGACAACGAGGACTTCCATCAACTCGCGCGGATAGTTTTGCGCGAAGATGTCCTTGAGTTTGCGCTCGAGGAATTTGTCGCCGTTGTAAGCCGCAATGACGAAGGAGACGGTGCGCAGCTTATCGTCTTTGCGAACGGGATTGTCGGCGCGCCTGGCCAGGAAATCGAGCAGCAGTGGATAGCCAAACAGCACATAGAACATAACCACGCAGGCCAGCGTGGACACGGCGACACAGATGATCTGAGCAGGAGCCAACATCGTGCAGCTAATAAGATACAGGAATCGCGCTACCAACAGGAGTAACGTCGCGATGCGGCCTGTCCGTCCGCGATATAATCAGAAGTTCGCTGCAACTTCAAGTTCCAGCTGGAGACTTCGCGGAAGGAAAATATGCCGACAGACATCATCATGCCCCAGATGGGGGAATCGATTTTTGAAGGGACCATCACCAAGTGGCTGAAGCAGCCGGGAGAGAAAGTTCAGCGCGATGAGCCGCTGTTTGAAATTTCAACCGACAAGGTTGACGCCGAAATTCCCGCTCCAGCGTCGGGCACTTTGCAGGACATCAAGGTGCAGGCCGGCGCAACTGTCCAGGTCAATACCGTAGTTGGCACCATCGCAGAAGAGGGAGCAGCGACAGGAGCAGCAACTCCTGCGGCCGCGGCCCCTCAGCCGCCCAAGCCCGCGGCTGGCGGGGATGGAAGCCGTGCGACGCAGAGCGAAGCCGCGAGGCCTCGCAGCGGCGAAGAACCTCAAACCGCGCAGAAGATTCCTGCCGATCTTTCCGAGGGCGAGAAAATCGGTTTGGAGCGGCAACAGCAGGGCAAGGTCGAGGAATATGTGGAAGCTGGCGAGCAGGAGCGTGTTCGCTCCAGTCCTCTGGTCCGCCGCATGGCCAAAGACAATAACGTTGACCTGACCAAAGTCTCCGGCACCGGAGTGGGCGGGCGGATCACCAAAGACGACATCGAGGCCTTCATTGCAAAGCACGGAGCAGGAGCACCTGCAGCGGCGCCCGCTGCTGCACCGCCAGCCGCGGCGCCTGCTGCACCCGCACCTCCGGTCACGGCGCCTCTGCAGCCCGTGGGCGGCGTCACGCCGGGCGAAGTCGTGCCCATGTCCGTCATGCGCAAAAAGATTGCCGAGCACATGGTGATGTCGAAGCGCACCAGTGCGCATGTGCATGGGATCTTCGAAGTCGACGTTACCCGCATCGTCAAACTCCGCGAAAGCATGAAGGGCAAGTTTGAGCAGGCCACCGGCAACAAGCTTACCTACACGCCCTTCTTTGCGCGCGCCGTGATTCACGGCATTCGCAAGTGGCCCATCATCAACTCGTCGGTCGAAGGCGAAAACATTCACTATCATGCCTCCATCAATCTCGGTATCGCGGTCGCGCTGGATTGGGGGCTGATCGTTCCCGTGGTGAAGAATGCCGAGGAGCGCAGCTTTGTCGGCTTGCAGCACGCGATCAGCGACCTCGGCGAGCGAGCGCGCTCCAAGAAGCTGAAGCCGGATGAGGTTCAGGGTGGCACCTTCACCATCACGAACCCCGGCATCTTCGGCGCGAAGTTCGGGCTGCCGATCATCAATCAGCCGCAGGTTGCGATCATGGGCGTCGGCGGGATCACCAAGAAGCCTGTCGTAGTGACCGACCGCGAGGGCAACGACTCGATCGCGATCCGTTCCATGATGCACCTCAGCATCGGCTACGATCACCGCATCATCGACGGCGCCGTCGCCGATCAGTTCATGGATGAGGTAAAGAAGTTCTTGCAGAACTGGAACGAGGAGTTGCTGTAGTCGAGCAGCCTTGAACAGCTGCGCCCGACGATGGGTCGGCTGCCCCGCGCAGTCGGCCTTTCCCTTTTCTGATGCAAATGTTCCACGTGGAACATTTGCAATTTGTCACAAAGTAACCCGCCAAGCGTCTGAAAACAAACAGGCTTCTGCACTTTGATGCTAATTAACGAACGCTCGTTCGGACCGCCTCCGAACCTGCCCCTCACTCCAGCCGGTTGATGATCGACGCCACATAGCCCGCGCCGAAGCCGTTGTCGATGTTGACCACGGTCACATTCGAAGCGCATGAGTTCAACATCCCCAGCAGCGCCGCGATTCCCTTGTACGAAGCTCCGTAGCCCACGCTGGTTGGCACCGCGACGACCGGCACTCCGACCAATCCTCCGACAACGCTGGGCAGCGCGCCTTCCATTCCCGCACAGACAATGATGACTCGCGCCTGCGTCAACACCTCGCGACGCGCCAGCAGCCGATGAATGCCGGCCACTCCGACGTCATAGACATGCTGTACCTCATTGCCCATCATCTGCGCAGTAACCAGCGCCTCCTCCGCGACGGGGATGTCGCTGGTGCCCGCTGACACGACGACGATCTTGCCTTTGCCATAAACCGTTGCGTCACGCGTCAGAGTGATTGCGCTCGCCAGCTCGTGAAACTCGGCCTTGCGAAATTTGCGCTTCACCGCGCGAACCTGCTCCGGCGAAACCCGCGTGGCCAGCACATTGCGTCCGTGCTCTGCGAGGCGTGAAAAAATCGTTGCCAGTTGCTCCGGCGATTTTCCCGGCCCGAAGATGATCTCCGGCATTCCCACCCGCAGCGCCCGGTGGTGATCGACGTTGGCAAACCCCAGGTCTTCGAAGGGCAGATGCCGCAGTCTCTGCACGGCTTCGTCGGGCGAGAGCTTGCCCTGCTTCACCTCGTCGAAGAGCTTTTTGAGCGATGCCGCGTCCATGGTCGTCAGTTCCCGGTTCTGCGTTTCATGTTTGACGGAGAACCAATGTTAGGATGAAAGGGTCCGCCGGCGAATTCTCTATCGTCCCAAACAACGCCGCGATTCACAAGCCAGATGACTGCTTCCACCAATCCAACTCCTCGAGTTTTGACAATCGCCATTACCGGCGCCAGCGGCTCCATCTTTCCCAAACATTTGCTGGATGCCCTGGAGCGCGACGAACGCGTGGGCACCATCAACCTTATTCTTTCCGACAGCGGCCTGCGCGTGATGGCCGAGGAGCTCGGCGTCTCCGGCCGCAACGAAGTCATAGCGAAGCTCTTGGGGCGCGCGGCACACAAGATTCTGCAGCAGAACAATAACGACATCGGCGCTAACGTTGCCAGCGGATCGTACACCACGGATGCCATGATCGTGCTGCCCTGCAGTATGGGAACGCTGGCCCGCATCGCCAACGGCATGGCGATTCACCTCATCGAGCGCGCCGCCGATGTTTGCCTCAAAGAACGTCGCCCGCTGATTCTCTGCGTCCGGGAAACGCCCTTCAATCGTATTCACCTGCGCAACATGACTCTCGCGGCCGAAGCGGGAGCGACCATCTTCCCCATCATCCCGGCGTTTTACTTTCACCCTGTCTCCACCGACGAGATCGCGCGCGAGTTCGCCAACCGCGTGCTGGCCCACGTCGGCCTGCCGCAGGCGGGCGCGTATCACTGGAAGCCGGAGTGACGTCGCCCCGGCGTCAGTGAGACGTTGGCATCTCCTGCCGGCTAATTAGTGTTCGGATTGGTGTAGTCGGCGTACTGGTAGCTGACGGCAATGGAGTTGCTTTTGTCCTTTTCATTCGCGACGGATGCTTCAAAGTAATACAGGCCACGAATAAGGCTGTCACCAGCGGGCAGCGGCGCCTCGAACTCCAGGGTCGAACCATCAGGAGATGGAACGTTGCTCACCACAGCGCTTCCAATTTTCACGGTGTTGCCGGTTCTGGTGAATCCTTTGCCGCTCACTCTGATCGTATCGCCCGGTAAAACGCCCACATTGGGACAAAGCAGCGAGATCGAAACCGGAGCAGCTTTCGGTGCTGTTACCGTTAGCGTCACGTAGTTGCTGTGAACCATCTCTCCCACAACCTGGATTAGATACGCTCCGGACGGAAACGGGACACCGCAGAAAGTCGGGTGCCGGTCGTTAACCTGCGGACATTCAATGATGCCCACCCGCTCAGGTAGCACCGGAACGCAATTGCGCCGATGTCAACATAACCAGGCCCGGCGCAACTCATAATATTTTTAGAGGGCGGAATTTCGAAGCTCATCGACTTCCCGTCGGGAGCGACCGCCGGAGGCGACATCGTTAGATCCGGAAGGACCACGAAACGCGGCTCGAGATTGAAGTTCTTCAAATCGAAACCGCTGCCGTAAAGGGTGACCATTGCACCCGGAGCGGCCGTCTGAGGCTCGATCCTCGAGATCACGATGGGCGGCTCCAGTTCGAAAGTTTTCAGCATTGTCACCACATCGTTCAATACGCGTTCGAGCTCCGGTGTTCCTTTTTTGGGCAACGCATTCACGTCGTCGGTGTCATACGAGAGTGTGACCGTGTATGCGCTCTCGCTGCCTTCACTTACGAAATATGACCCGAACCATGCAGTCTTGCCGTCCGCTGGAAATTTGCAGGCGTTTGGAACATTTTCCTTGGTGTCATCGGTATATAGCTCCACCAGCGACAGTGTTTCCGTAATGACGACTACGTCTGATCGCGCGCAAAGTATCCAGCTCGGCTGTAGCACCTCCGCCCGGACCGCTTGAACGCTGCGCATTCCATCGGTGACTTCCTCAAATCTTCCGCCTTCCACTTCGCTGGCACGCTCATAGATAGGATTGATCGTGAGCACGTACTTGCCATGACTGAACTTGACCAGCGGCGGCGTAGAACGATCGACTGTCCATCCTGGCAGGATTGTCATCCTGACGTACTGGTTGTCGAAGTTGCTGCCCCTGGCCGGCGGACTTTGCGCGAAGGAAACTCTCATCGCGACAAGTACGACAATGACGAACGCCGCTGTCCTGCCAGGCATAACGCGAAATATAGCACGGGACTGTTGCAGGCTTTTATCCCTTTTCCGAGCTCGGCGGCTCACACCCCGGAATTGAATTTCCCTCACAAAGGGCCTTTGCTTTTCAATAACATAGCCCTGTGATGCAGCTCACCATTCAATGTGAGATTGTCCCGCTAAAGGGCCAATTCCGCCCGTTCACCCCATCCTGCTTGGCCCTTTCGGGTTGCGGTCATTACCTTAGTAACAGTAGAGAAGTGTGGGGCTTAGCCCAACGTGGGGTAGCTGCACCATCATCCAAACTTCGAGAGGCGTAAATGCACAAACCCGTGAAGTATGTTGAAAAGGCCGTGACCTATGCCGCCAGAGGCGCTTGGGTCGTTTTCGACAAACTGAACAGCATCCATCCCAATCCTTCGTTTACGCCCAAGTGGTCCGATAAGCCTCTACTCAAGTCTTATCAGAAATCCAAGCCGCCGCTCGGCTGGCCGCGCAGCACAGATTCTCTTTGCCCCAAGTGCGTGCCTGAGATTCGCCAGCAGATCATCGACGGCAAGCTGCCGGTTGAAGTCCTGATGAACGAGCAGGCCGGCGAGATTAAGGCCCAGATTATTGAGCGCGACGGCAAAATCCTGATGGTGAAGGACTGCCCCATCCACGGCCACTTCGAAGACGTGATGGCCGTCGACACCGCCTTCTTCAGGCACCTGGAAGAAGTTTTCCCGGGCCGCGACATCCGCGCCCACAACGACGAGAAGCTGCATCATCACGGCAGCAGCACGGTGAAGCATGGTCGCGGCTCGGTGCTGACCATCGACCTCACCAACCGCTGCAACATGATGTGCGATCCCTGCTTCATGGACGCCAACCAGGTTGGCTTCGTCCACGAGCTCACATGGGACGAGATCAAGACCATGCTCGACAACGCCATCACCATCAAGCCGCGGCGTCAAATGTCGGTTCAGTTCTCCGGCGGCGAGCCTACGCTGTCGCCCTACTTCCTCGATGCTGTCGCGTACTCGCGCAAGGTCGGCTACAACAGCGTGCAGGCTGCCACCAACGGCATCGAATTCGCCAAGAGTTTTGAGTTTGCCAAGCAAGCAGCGGAAGCCGGTCTGCGTTATGCCTATCTTCAGTTCGACGGCATCGGCAATGCCGCCAACTCGCATCGCCTGGTCGGCAATCTGTTCGATGTGAAGCTCCAGGCCATCGAGAACCTGCACAAGGCGGGCGTCGAAATCGTTCCGGTCGTCACCATCGTCAACGACCTGAACAACGAGCAGGTCGGACGCATCATTCAGTTTGCGCTCGACAATCCCAAGCGCATCTCGTTCCTCTCGTTCCAGCCGGTTTCGTTCACCGGGCGCGATGAAGCCATCACTGACGAGCGCCGTCAGGCCCAGCGCTACACGCTGTCGCATTTGGCGCACGACGTCAAGAACCAGACCGGACTGGGTGAGCCCACGCGCGACTGGTTCCCCATCTCCTTCATGAGCACCTTCTCCGACTGGGCCGACCTGGTCCACGGTCCCGACAAGGATTGGGGCTCGTTGAGTTGCGGTTGCCATCCGAACTGCGGCGTCGGCATGGCCGTCATGATCGACAAGGAAACCAAGGAAGCAGTTCCGGTCACGGCGTTCCTTAACGGCGACACCATCGCCAAAGACATCGCCAAAGTGAACGATGCGGCGCGCGGCAAATGGATGTCGATTGCGGGCATGACGCTGGCGCTGTTGAAGAACTACGATCCCTTCAAGTCGCCGAAGCACTTTAAGTTCGCCGACTTGCTTAAGAAGTTCGATAAGACCTTCGGCGCCACCGGCAAGGATTACGGCAAGGTCACAGGCGACCGCACCGAGACCGATATCGAGCGTCGCCGCCGCGATCGCTGGAATTTCCTGTTCGTCGCTGGCATGTGGTTCCAGGACCTGTTCAACTACGATTTCCGCCGCACCGAGCAGTGCATCATTCCTTACGCCACGCAGGAAGGCGAGATCAGCTTCTGCGCCTACAACACCGGCGTGGGCTGGCGCAACATCGTCGAGAAGATGCACATGACCGCGACTCTGACCAAGTGGTACGAGGAGCACGGCCGTCACGAGATTTTCGCCGGCGGCAAGAAGGTTGGGCTGGAGACCACGGCGCATACGCTCAAACTGGTGGAAGATCACGTCAACGCCGCTGCCAATGACACGCTGGACAAGCTGGGCATCGCCAAGAACGCACGCCAGGAAAAGTTCCAGGCTCGCGACGCGAAGGTGAAGGCGGAAGCCGAGAAGGCGCGCATGATGGCGCTCTACAAAGAACATGTGCTGGGCGAAAAGCCGGTCAGCCAGGAAGGATTTATTCCCCTCGGCAGCATCGGCGGTATTCAACCCGCGGCTCCGGCAGTCGAAGAGCGCGAAGCTGTCTACGGAGACTAACTCCCCGGACTTGTCATCACGAGCGAAGCGAGGGTTCTGCTTCTCAATCTGGCCGCGAAAGCAGCCAGTTTTTGCTTAACGCGCGGGACGTCGACAAAACAATCTGAATTCCGTTTGCCTATGGCGATAGGATAGGCACATATGGTCGAAGGCGACTCCCATCGTGTTTCCGCTAGCGATCTCGAAAACCTGCTCGCACAACTGAAGGCATCGACCTCCGATCCTTCCACCAGCATCTTCGCACCTGATTCCATCAGCTGGAAAATCAATCGCGAGTCGGCTCTCTTCCTAGCGGCAGGCCGCGCGGCGCTCTTGCAACTCGCTCATCCGTGGGTTGCCGTGGCAATCACCGAACATTCCCGAACTCTGAACGATCCCATCGGCCGCTTCCACCAGACCTTTCGCGTGATGTTCACCATGGTCTTCGGCTCAGTCGACCAGGCTTGCGCCGCTGCTCAACATCTGCACCGCCGGCACCAAAGCATTCGCGGGACGCTTCCGCAGACCCCCGCCCGATTTGCGCAAGGGACACCGTACGAAGCTAACGAACTCTGCGCTCTTCGCTGGGTCTATGCAACGCTAATCGACAGCGCTCTTCTGGCTTACGAACTCGTGCTGCCGCCGCTCGGCGACGCGGAGCGAGAACAGTACCACGTTGAAAGCCTGAAGACTGCCGCGCTCTTCGGTATTCCACGCGAATACTTGCCGCTAGACTGGGCCGGATTTTCCCTGTACATGAAATCCGCTTTGCAATCGGACATGCTGGGCGTCAGCCCGGCCACGCGCGAGATGGCGCACCGGCTGCAAGACGGCGCAGGTCTCAAGGTGCGGCCGCCGTTCTGGTATCGCGCGCTGACAACGGAATTGTTGCCGCCCCGCCTTCGCGACGAGTTCCAGTTCGACTACGGAGATCACGAACAAAGCTCTGTGTCGCGGGCCCTGAGGTTGCTTCGCCGGATTTATCCGCGCTTGCCGGCGTCGCTGCGCTTCGTCGGACCTTATAACGAAGTCCAGTCGCGATTGAACGGCTGCCCGCGTCCAAGCCGGACCATACGCCTGAGCAACAGGCTCTGGATCGGCCAACCCTCGCTGCTGACCTCAACCGATCAAGGCTGATTCCCTGCTCTTCCGCTCCGTCTTAAAACAAATTATCGCGCCGCAAATCGCCGGACCTCACATCCGATTTCGGTGTAGCATGTACAGCAACATCTGTTCTGGTTCGTGGGGAACCGTTTTGCAATGTCAGCCGGAATAAAGCAATGAATGTTCTGCTGCTCTCCATGCCCGATTCGTTCGAGCACATGCCGACGGTCGCGGTGCGTATGCCAAATGGAGCTCTGTCCTCGCTCGCGGGAAATATCGACCCGCATCATAAAGTCGCGGTCGCGGACCTGATCCTGGTCCAGAACAAAGTTCGCGAGACAGTCGAGCGGCTCGTGGCTGAGCACAACCCTGACATTGTCGGACTATCCGTGATGACCTTCCAGCGCAAGACTGCTATGCAGATCGTCGCCTTGGTGCGTTCTCTGCGACCGGACGTCCGCGTAATTGTGGGTGGCTACGATCCCAGCCTGGCGCCCGCGGCTTACATGGAAAACGGCACCGGCGTGGATTACATCGTGCGCGGTGAAGGCGAAATCACCTTTCGCGAGTTACTGCGGGCTATGGAACGCGGCGAGGGATTCGACGAAATCCTCGGGCTCACCTATCTCGCCAAGGATGGCTGGCATGAAAATCCTTCGCGCCCCGTTCATAGCCTGGAGGGCGATGAGATTCGCTTACCCAAGCGCAACGCGCGGGTGCTGAATAACTACACCATGATGGGACGTCCGGTCGATGTGGTCGAGACCTCTCGCGGCTGCACCTTCGATTGCGGCTTTTGCTCCATCATCGAAATGCGTGGTCGCAACTTTCACACTTACACGTTCGATCGCGTCTTGGCCGACATTCGCGATGCTCGCGATCACGGCGCGCGCGCCATCTTCATCGTCGACGACAACATCAGCCTCAACATCAAGCGCTTCGAGGCGCTCTGCCAGGCCATCATCGACGCCGGCCTGAATGACATTACCTACACGGTGCAGGCGATGACATCGCCGATCGCGATGCATGGCGACACCCTGGCGCCGCTGATGCGGAGGGCAGGATTCCGTTACGTGTTCCTCGGCATCGAAAACATTCTCGAAGACGATCTGCAGTTCCTAAAGGCCGCAGCCAAGAACGAGTTTCGCGAGGCCGGACACAAGACCGGCAACGCTACCTTGCGCGCGATTGACTACCTGCACAAGAACAAAATGTATGTCGTGGGCGGACTCATCGTTGGCAACCCCGATGACACGCGTGAGTCTATCCATGCGAACCTGGAATTCGCCCGCAAGTACGTGGACTGGCCCTACATCCAACACCCGACGGCTTACCCAGGCACTCCCATGACGAAAGACTTTCGCGCCCGCAACCTAATCAAGATCGACCGGCTCGAAGAGTACGATGGCACCACCGCAGTCGTCGCCACCCAGCATCTGCAGCCGGTGGAGATCGAATATGAGCGTTGGCGCTCCGAGCGCTGGATGAAGGTCCGGCACATGCCGGCGGTCATTGCGCACGATCCGATGTTCGTTCTCCGCAACTGGTGGAAGATGCTTTCTCATACCTTCCGCGGAAGCAGTATCAAATCCGTGCTTGGAATGGAGAGCGATCGCAAAGTCTTCGAACGCTATCGCCAGATCCGCAGTGCGGAACGAGTTTATCTATAGATTAATTGCGCTTGTAACGGCAGCGGCGTCGCGGTTGCCGAAACAAGACCATAGCCTTCGCGAGGAGAACCCAATGCCTGACACAAGACAACGTCACAGCTTGAAATCTTGCCTCGGCGTGCGCATGGAGACCGGCACGCGGATGCTGGCAATTGTGTTTGTTCTGGCCATCGCTGCAAGCCCGGTGGTACAGGCGCAAACGTTTGAAGTCATCCACACCTTCGTCGGCCATTTAGACGGGGGATTTCCTTTCGACCTTACAATGGATGCAAACGGAAATCTCTATGGCCCGGGATCCTGCTGCGGCCTCAACTATGGCACGGTCTATGAACTGCAGCGCTTGGGAACCGATTGGGTCGTCAATCCCCTGAACATCTTCGATGGGACTGACGGAACATATCCACAAAACGGCGTAGCCTTCGGTCCCGATGGGCTTATCTATGGCACCACCACCAACGGTGGAACACACGACAACGGCGTAGTTTTCAGCTTGAGACCTGCAGCGGGATTTTGCCGGAGCTTCTTCTGCCCCAGAACGGAAACTGTGTTGTACAACTTCGGGTACTCTCCTGATGCAGCTGGGCCCACAGGTGACCTAACCTTCGACCAGGCGGGCAACATTTATGGCGTCGCGGGAGATGGCCCCGAGGGGGAGGCGCCGTATACGAGCTCATGCGGTCAGGTAACAGCTGGATAGAAAAAAAAAGTGCTTTACGGCTTCCCACAAACCAATGGGGAACAAGCGTTTCCCTATAGCGGTGTGATTTTCGACAATGCTGGCAATCTCTATGGGACAACTGTCAGGGGGGCTCATATAACGAAGGCCCGGTCTTCCAATTGGTCCCCGGTAACGGCGGCTGGACGGAAAACATACTTTACAACTTTCAAGGGGGAAGTGATGGGGACCATCCCTACGGAGGCCTGATCTTTGACCATGCAGGTAACATCTACGGCACCACCTTTGGCGGTGGCGACCAAAGCGCCGGCACGGTCTTTGAGTTGACGCCTTCCAACGGTGTTTGGACGTTCACAACGATTTACAGCTTTGTCGCCACTTCAACTTGCCCGGATGGAGCTGGCAGCGGCGGGCCTATTGCCAGCCTCGTAATGGATGCGGCGGGTAGTCTGTATGCATCGACGGTGTGCGACGGAGCGTATGGCCTGGGCAGTGCCTTTAGCTGACCCGTTCCGGCGGCACATGGACTTACACCGACTTGCACGACTTTTGCGCCGACGGCGTTCAATCCTGCAGCGATGGGTATTTTCCCAGTGGCAGGTTGGCATTAGACCCGGCCGGAAACATCTATGGCACCAGCTGGGCCGGCGGCCACCATTATGGAGCAGTAGGAGTCGCCTGGGAGATCACGCCGTAAGACTGGGCTAAACATCGATCCAGGGTAGCAGTGATCGAAGCAGATCACTGTTCCTGGAAATTCAGCGTAGAAGCTCTCGTACTGTCGATTTGTGCCGGGCCACGCCTGCACAGCTGCGGAAGAAGTCGATTCTAAATTTCTTTGTAACAGGGCACGACTTCAGTCGTGCCGATAAGCCCTTTATTTCTGTCATTCGAGCGGGCTTCAGCCCGCGAGGAATCGGCTGTTCTGACTTTTTCCGCAGCCCGTGCAACCGTGCGCAACCCGCTTGAACAAAATTCCGGCCTCAGTTGCCGGCACATGCCTTTTGCAGAGGCTAAGAGCTGACCGATTTCTTCCACCCCCTTCGCGACCAATTCGCGATATAACTTCATCAGGTCATCTTTTCATGCTCCCAGCTTCTGATCCTCAACCAAAAAAGGCGGGCCTCGCTCATTGGGCGGGCCGTGTTCTGGAAGAATGCGACAAAGCCAGCACGGGCTTTGCCCCTGATCCCGTGCACGATTTGCGAGTCGCAATCCGGCGCTGCCGTTCCATGGCGGACGGTTTCCTCTCGGTCGATCCGGACCCCGCGTGGAAGCAGATGAAGCGGCTGGCCAAGCCGCTGTTCAGTAGCCTGGGTGATTTGCGCGATACGCAAGTCATGATGGAGTGGGTGGCCAAGCTCTCACTCTCCGGCGATCCCGTCGGTGAAAGTCTGTCTGCCTCGCTCGCGCAGAACGAGACTGCGCTCAAAGTTGCCGCGCAGGATGCGCTCGCCAGTTTCGATCGCAAACACTGGACGTCGCTGAATGCGCATCTTGCGAAACGAACCGGCGGGATTCCCTTAGAAGGCCTCATGTTTCAGCATCTCGCGCTGGAACGCTTGCTGGAAGCGCACCAGTTGCACCGCCGCGCGCTGCGCAATCGCAGCGGGGTCGGTTATCACCAACTAAGAATTGGCATCAAGCGATTCCGTTACACGGTGGAAAACTTTCTGCCGCAACGGCATGCCCAGTGGGCAAAGGATTTGCGCGAGTTGCAGGACACGCTCGGCGAGGTCCACGACCTGGATGTTTTGCGCGCCATGATTCGAGCCCACGCTGATATCCCCGCCGACGAACGGTCGCGCTGGCAGAAACGAGTCGCTGAGGAGCGGCAGAAGCGTTTGGATCTTTATCGTCACAAGATGATCGGCAAACATTCCCTCTGGCGGGTGTGGCGTTCCGAGCTGCCCGGCGGGCACGTGCTGGAGGAAGCAGCGATGGAAAAGCTGCGAAGCTGGGCTTCGTTCCTGGATCCCGATGTGGCACACACAATTCGCGTCACTCAATTCGCGTTGCAACTGTACGACGGACTCTCCCGTTGCGAGGTTTTTGCCGCGCGGCCTGAACATCGCCGGATTCTTAAAGCTGCCGCGATCTTGCATGAGGTGGGAAGAAGAAAGGGGACGGACGCGGATGACAGCACGCGCCCGAAACGCGGCTATCGCATGGTCTCCAGACTGCGACCTCCGCTGGGCTGGAGCGAAGAAGAAATGCGTTGCGTCGCGGTGCTGGTCCGTTATCATAGCGGCGATCTGCCGCTGACCAGCAACTCCTCGTTTGTGGGACTCAGCGCGAAGTGGCGTTCGGAGCTCATGCCGCTGATTGGAATACTACGTCTGGCAAACGCATTCGACCAGGCACACGAAGGAAGCATCTCCCGCGTAGCGGTCGAACGCCAGGAAGGATTCTTGATCGTGTACGGGGAAGGACTGCGAAGGATAAGCCGGGTCGCCGAACAGATCGCTCGCGCGCGATACCTTCTGGAAACAACCTCGCGCCGGCCGATCATGGTCCGTCCCATGCCGGCTAAAGCGATGGCTTCTTCGCGGACGATCAGACTTCAGCGAAGAGTCGCCGCAGTTTCCTGATCGCGAAAGAAGATCAGGCCGCTGGACTTCTGTTCTTTTTCTTGTAGGGATCACCAACGAATACGAATGGATATTTCTTGAGTGCCAGAACATCGCCCGCCTCGGCGTAGCGCTCCACTTCGGCCATCAGATTCGCGGCCTCATCTTTGGGCATGTTCTTGGTGACTTGCCAGAATTTGTGCGGGAAAAACCAGATGCGCTCACGATGATCGGCTTCTGTTGCTGTTACTGCTTCAGAAGTTGCTGCCATAAAATGCTCCTCCCACAATGTGAGACACAGGGAAAATGCTGAGTTCATTCTTGGAATAGGGCCTGTTTTTGAAGGTCTTGCAACAACTCAATTATGAACCTCGCGCTGCGTATTTGTAAACATGCAGTCGCTATTTTGTGGCACTCAAGGTGCCTACAGTTATTTGTGCTCGTCTTTTCTTCGACTTGCGACCGTCATTATGGGCAGTCGACTTTGGAAAGTTGACGTCCTTTCTACAATAATGAGACTCCCTGGTCGTCAGGCGACTTTAGATCTTTCTGCGCAACGGACGGTGATCCCACAATGTGGGATAGCGCAAAAAGCTGTTTCCAGCCGGTGGTTTGTCCTGTCAGGAGATGCAATTTTCGCATCGCTCAGTAGTCTAGTTCGGCCGGACGTCCTGTCAGTCGCTCGATGCGCTTGGCGATAGGTGGGTGAGTTGAAAACAAGTTGCCAAACGTCACGCCTCCCAACAGAGGAGCCACGATGAACAGGTGGGCCGTCGAAGGCGAGGCTTGCAGGGGGACACGCTTGGAGTCGGCATCCAATTTTTTTAGGGCGCTGGCCAATGCATAGGGATTGCCGGTGACCTGCGCTCCGGTGGCATCGGCCTGGTATTCACGCGAGCGCGATACTGCCAGCTGAATCAGCGTCGCTGCGATGGGAGCGAGGATAAGCATCAGCAGCGCCATCAAGCCCCCTCCGCGGTCCCGGTCATCGCGGTCGCCCATGCCTCCAAAGAGTGACCAATATCCCATGCGGGCCAGCATGGTAATGGCGCCCGCCAGCGTGGCCGCCACCGAGCTGATGAGGATGTCCCGGTTCCTGACGTGTCCGAGTTCGTGCGCCAGCACGCCTTCCAGTTCCTCGTCGTTCAGCAGGTTCAGAATTCCCTCCGTCATAGCCACGGATGCGTGCTTCGGATTACGGCCAGTTGCAAACGCATTTGGCGAATCCGTGGGAATCACGTACATCTTGGGCATGGGGATGCCCATCTTCTGCGTGAGGCGCCCCACTACTTCGTAGGCGCGAGGTAACTGCTCCCGCGTGACTGGCTGCGCCCGATACATAGCCAGGGCAATTTTGTCGCTGTAGAAATACGACACGAAGTTCATGACCACGGCCAGACCGAAGGCAATGACCAACCCTCGCTGGCCGCCGAAAATTTGCCCCATGAACAGCAGGAAAAGAGTCAACGCAGTGAGCAATAACGCTGTCTTAAAGGTGTTTCCCATATCTGTTGAGTAGATGCTACTGCCGGTCAGTAGTTGCGGCAAGAGCGGATGTCGTTCAGAAGCAAGCCTCGAGGAACGGCGATCAGGAAGCTACCTCCAGTGGCCTGCGACCCACACATAGCCTCCTTTTCGCGGCACCCAGCGCCCCGGCACCCAAACTCGATAGTGGGATGGCGGGATTGCATAGCGGCCTGGTACCCAAACGTAGACGCTTCCGTTATAGCGATAGTAGCCGGGTACCTAAACGTAGCTAGCGCCAGGTGCAACGGGAACCACCTGCCGCGGTGGTGGCGGCGGTGGTCCGATCCTGACGACGACTTGAGCTTGAGCTATTCCCAGCGCCAGCGTTAAGGCTAACACCGCTGTAAATAACAATTTCTTCATTTGTGTTTGTGCCTCCTGACTCATCCTGCAATAAGAACGCGAAACCCGGAAAGAAGTCGCGTTCACAAAATAAGACCGGTTGCGCCCGCGAGGATGTAGTATTGCCCCATGTCCGAGTTGCCCATTCTTCACGCTCGCCAGCGACAACCCCACGAGGAACTGGTGCTGGTGGGCCTTCGGCTGGACGGCGATCACGACGGTCCGCAGTTCTACACATTGTTGGCTGTCGGTGGCGACAACGAACGACCGATCACGGCCCATGGACGCCTGCTGTTCTTCACTCATCCGGAACTTGGAGCAAAGGCGCTTACGCTTGATCCTGACTTGGCAAAGCTGGGACCGGCGCCGCAAGAAATCGAGACCTTCTGCGATGTCGCGGAGGCCTTGCACCTGATTAATTCGCAAAACGCTGACCCCGATGGCGTGATTCTCGATTGCCTGCTGGTGTTCGATGATCTGGTGCGTACCACGAAGCTGCACATGCCCGACCGATATCAAGGGCTGCTAACCGAGTTGGCGGCTCGCCTCACGGAACGGGTGCAGTTGCGAACGATCTTCAGCAGCAGCTCCCTGCGCGAGCATGTTGAAGATGCATTGTTATGGTGTGTGGGAGCAATCGCGGTGAAGGCTCGGATGATCAGCGAGTGAGCGACAACCGTCAGATTTCGACACGAGCTCGCACTTCAGTCGGCACGAAGCAAGCCTGAAAGCCCCAGTTCAGTTTATCCCACTTTGTGGGACATCACACGCGGAAGGCAGTGTAAGCTGCGACAACTGGATCGTGAACCCTCGCCGGCGGAGAGCTACTCCGAAGTGAAGTAGTCCACGGTGATGGGGTTTTCGAAGAGTGAGTAGTCGCGCGTCACAACCGTGATGCCGCTGTCGGTAACGTGATACTTCTGCCGGTCGGCTTCGGTGTCATAGCCAATGACCGTTCCTTCGGGGATCTGCACATCGCGGTCGATAATGGCCTTGCGGATGCGGCAATGGCGGCCGACATTCACGTGCGAACACAGGATGCTGGTGTCGACCTGGGTGTAGGAGTTGACTCTGACATCCGGTGACAGGATGCAGTTCTTTACGGCCGCGCCGGAGATAATACAACCCATGGAGACGATGGAGTCGTGGGCCTCGCCCGTTCGTCCCGGATCGTTGAAAACGAACTTGGCGGGAGGATACTGCCGCATGTGTGTTCGGATGGGCCACGAGGTGTCGTAGAGGTTGAACACTGGCGCGACGGAGACCAGGTCCATGTTGGCTTCGTAATACGCCTCCAAAGTTCCGACATCGCGCCAATAAAGCGCTTCCTTCTTGTTTTCGTCGATGAAGTTGAAGGAATAAACTTTGTAGTCGCCGACCATTCGGGGCAGCACATTGTGGCCGAAGTCGTGACGCGAAGTAGCATCTTCGGCGTCCTTCAGCAGCGCCGGAATGAGCACGTCAGTGTTGAATAAGTAGATGCCCATCGATGCGGAAACCATGTGCGGGTCGTAGGGAGAGCGCAAGTCCGTCACCTCCGGCTTCTCCTGGAAGCCCACCACGCGCCCGATACGATCGATTTCCACTACACCAAAATGCCTGGTCTCCGAGGGGTCGACCAGAATCGTCGCCAGCGTGACGTCGGCGCCTGAGTCCTTATGCTGACGCAGCATCAGGTCGTAGTTCATCTTGTAGATGTGATCGCCCGACAGGATCAGAACATGACGCGGCTGCTCGGAGCCGATGGAGTAAATGTTCTGGTATACCGCGTCGGCGGTCCCCATATACCAGTTCTCGCTGACCCGCTTCATTGGCGGCAGGATCTCAATGAACTCACCCAACTCGCGGCCAACAATGTTGCCCCAGCCTTCGCGGATGTGCCGGTTGAGAGAGAGGGCTTTGTACTGGGTGAGGATGTAAATGCGCCGCAGGTCAGAATTGATGCAGTTGGAGAGCGTGATATCGATGATGCGGTAGATGCCGCCGAAGGTGACGGCCGGCTTGGCGCGGTCGCGGGTCAGCGGGTAGAGACGTTCGCCCGCTCCGCCTGCCAGCAAAACTCCAAGGGTGTCTCTCATCTGCCGGTGCCCCTAACGCCAACGTCCTTGGGGTGGATAACGGCCGCGTTTTGTACAGGACGTGCGCCTACCCCAACCGAAGCCGCATCTTAGCACACACCATCACTGTCGCCCGTGAGGAGCAACCGTTACGGCTGTGACCTCACTCGGCCTCCTCGGCACTGATGCGGAGCGATTTCAGAAACTGCAAGTCCTGCGACGTAATTTTGAAATCGGCGGAGGAACGCCGCGGTGCAGGCAAGCTTTCCTCTTCCTCGCTCTCGTCGCGCTGGTTGAAGCCGATCGTCGCCTCCAGCACAACGAATACGTCATATCCGCCGTCCTTGATCCGAGAGATCACCTCGGCAATCTGTTCGGAATCGGAAAGCGAATTATTGATGGCGTCCCCTAGCTCCTTAATCATGCTCTTGAGTTGCTTGTCCATGATTTCACCTGAGCCTTTCGCGGGCACGTCGATACAGAAATGTTCGCACACCTCGTTCGAACGTGAAAGGCTTGTTGCGCCCGACGAACCCGCATCTGCACTAATTTAAGATGCCAGAAGTGGGGGACGAGATTTGGCGGAGGTCGCGGGTTTAACCCGCGGAAACAGGCGACCCTGGCTGCTAAAATAACGATGGCCGCTGCCCCTGAGGTGAACCTCGCCATCCCCGGATCTCAGCACGCAAGGGCGCGCCCTGCTACGAGTGGCGGGACGCAAGACCGGCGAGAATCGCTGGGTCCGGGCCTTTTACAAAGCGGGCAGCGTCACAGTCCGGAACGTGAGCCGGGTACTGCATGTGCTCTGGCTGGAAGTAACCGGGTTGTTCTTCCTGGCGCTGGCGTGTGTCGGCGCTGCCGCTGCAGTCCGGGAATATCATCGCCGCAGCCTGGGCAACGGCTCTACCGGAAAGATGCTACTGGCGGCTACCTTCGCGCTGCTGTTTGTCTACTTCGGAGTGAGTTCGTTCTGGCGATCGCGGAAAAAATGGCGACCATGATGCTCGGCGCTTGTGACGCACGTCATAGTTATTAGCTTGTCCCCGGCGCATACTGGAACCATCTCTTGATAGCGAGGCCCTATTCCGATGGCCGAGACAAAGCAGAAAAGTGTTGTAACCACCAAACCCTCCGCAACCCAGGAAACGTCTTCGCACATTAACGTTCAGCCGCTCTACACCGCGACCGATCTGGAAGGCTCCGATTACGATCGCGATGTCGGCTATCCCGGGCAGTTCCCTTACACCCGCGGCGTGCAGGCAACCATGTACCGTGGCCGGCTCTGGACGATGCGGCAATACGCCGGCATGGGTGACGCCGAGGAGTCGAATCGGCGCTACAAGTATCTCCTGAGCCAGGGCACCACTGGGCTGAGCGTGGCTTTCGACCTGCCGACACAGATCGGGCTGGATTCCGACAATGCGCTCGCCGTGGGCGAGGTCGGCAAAGTGGGCGTGGCCATCGATTCCATCGAAGACATGATGCGCCTGTTCGATGGCATCAACCTGGACAAGATATCCACTTCGATGACCATCAATGCGACCGCGTCAATCCTGCTGGCGCTGTATATCGTGACCGCGCAGCGCACAGGAAGCGACGTGCGCAAACTTTCCGGCACCATACAAAACGATGTGCTGAAGGAGTACGTCGCGCGCGGAACGTACATCTATCCGCCGGCGCAGGCTATGCGCATCATCACCGACATCTTCTCTTATGCCAACGAGCACGTGCCGGAGTGGAACACGATTTCCATCTCCGGGTATCACATGCGCGAGGCCGGTTCTACGGCGGTGCAGGAAGTGGCGTTCACCCTGGCCAACGGCATGACCTACGTGCAGGCGGCAATCGACGCCGGTCTCGACGTAGATAATTTCGCGCCGCGGCTGTCGTTCTTCTTCAATGCGCACAGTAATTTTCTGGAAGAGGTGGCGAAGTTCCGCGCGGCCCGGCGGATGTGGGCGCGAATTATGCGCGATCATTTCGGCGCGAAGAATGCCAAGTCGCAGATGCTGCGCTTCCATACTCAGACAGCGGGTTCGACTCTTACCGCACAGCAACCGGAAAACAACATTGTTCGGACAGCTTTACAGGCGATGTCTGCAGTGCTGGGCGGCACGCAATCGTTGCATACTAACTCCTTCGATGAGGCACTGGCGTTGCCCACCGAGCAGTCGGCGCGCATCGCGCTACGCACCCAGCAGATCGTCGCTTACGAATCGGGCGCGCCGCAGACCATCGATCCGCTGGCCGGCTCGTATTATGTGGAGGCGCTGACCAACGAAATTGAGGCCAACGCGCTCGCCTATCTGGAAAAGATCGATGCCATGGGCGGCATGCTGAAGGCGATCGAACGCGGCTACGTGCAGCAGGAGATCCAGAACGCGGCGTACGACTATCAAAGAGCCGTCGACCATAAGCAGGCGATCGTGGTCGGAGTGAACTCTTTCGCGCTGGATGAAGAAAAGACGATTCCTTTGCTGCACATGGATGAGTCGCTCGAGCGCAAGCAGGTGGAACGTCTGCGGGCCGTGCGGGCCAAGCGTGACCAGGCGAAGTGGCAGGCGGCGATCAAGCAGGTGGAAGATACCGCGCGTGGCACCGCAAACCTGATGCCCGTTATCGTTGAAGCCGTCGAGGCGAACGGTACGGTCGGTGAGATCTCCGACGCCATGCGGCATGTGTACGGCGAGTATCGGGAGACGGTAGTGATCTAATCGCTCTTAATTCTTAGCTTTTGGCTCTTAGCCTTTAGCTTTTGACGAGAAGCGGCCGGCGCCCACCAGACGCCGGCCACAAATGCGCTACAGCCGCCCGCCAAGCTCAGTGCTGAAACACGTCCACTCTCGCGTCCGTCGTGGGCTGCAGGAACAGCCACTTCGCAGGTGAGATCATGTACACAATGCCTGGAGTTTCACCACCCTGACTCTGACCGGTGCCCCTGCCATTGTCAGCGATGTTGTAGTTCAGCACGGTGCCGAACCACTGATTGATCCCACCAGACGAGCTGGAATCTCCATCGAGAGTAAGCGTATCGATACCGTCTGCCGACCCCATATCCACCTCATTGCTGGCGTTTGTGTAGTCGAGCGGAGACAGTGAGCCTCCAGGATAGATCCCGGCCATGGATGCATTGGAGAACGGGCCGCCGGTCTGGGCTTCCAACCAGTAGAAGTCGGGATCGAAGCCACTACTTACCATGAAAGCTTTGTTCTGGTTCATCAGGAAGCCCGCTGGAACATCGCCTCCTCCGGTGAAGGTCACGGCCCCGTTGGCCGTCACCGTGTACGTTTCTTGAGATGGCGGTTGCTGAGTGACAGTACCGGCGTCATCGTCATCCGACGTAAGCACGTTAGCATTGCCGTTACCATCGCAGCTGATGATCGCTGCGCCCGAGTCGTCGTCCCCCGAGCCACTGTTAACCGACTGACAATAAGAAACCGCCAGCCCGTTTAAAGAGGCGTTGCTGAAGGAGTTGCTCTGCCGCAGCACAGATCCCACGAGCAGCGGGCTTCCATTCTGTTGTACCGAATCAATTTGCTCCATCACTAACTCGCCAACGGAAACCACATAGACTGCGTCACGGCTGGTGCCATTGTTGCTTTGGATCGTGACCGTGGTCCGTCCGCTTTGCGGATCTACCGCTGACAGCATTCCCGCGAACGTGCAGGTCTCATAATCCCCGCCGTCATTGGTGTCGCATGACCCATCAGAAATGGTCCCCGTAGTCAGGGCGAATTGCCCCACATTCACGAAGCGTTCGCCGTAGGGCCCAGCTCCGCTCATGCCGAACACCCAGCCGCCATTTAGCCCGCCCACGGAAAATGCGCTGGGGTTCGCCTTGCGCAATACACCTGATCCTCGGCTGCCCTGGCCGGTGGTGTCGTCGTACTCGATCATTCTGCCGTTGCCGGCGGAGTCGAGAACAAATGCGAGCGTCATGGGTCCCCATGATTGGCCTTGAAGGATCATAGTGTTTAGTCCGCTGGAGGCCATGGCATACGTACCAGCGACGGGCGGTTAGGAGGGCTGATGCCGCTATCGGCAGTGTTGACGGGCTGTCCGCTGACGGAATTGCCGTCTACAACTCCGCTGGTGATGTTCCCGTTGCCATCGGCGATGAAGCTTCCAGCAAGGGTCCACGCGCCTGCCGAGTCGAAGCCGCTCAAGAAGAAGGCGTAGTTTCCCTGCAGCATTACAGAAGTGCCTGAACGGCTTACCGTGATGCTGAGTTGCGCGCTGGCTGTAGCGGGCGGCTGTTCGCTGTCTGCGACCTGCACGTTGAATGTGGAACTCCCGGTTGCGGTTGGTGTGCCGGTAATCACACCTGCGCTGTTGAGGCTGAGTCCAGCAGGCAACGTACCGGACATTGTCCAGGTGTATGGCGTCACTCCACCAACTGCCGCCAGCGGCGCGGAGTAAGGAACATTGACGGTCCCGGCGGGTAGAGATTGCGTGGTGATCGTGATGGTGTTAATGGTGGGGGTCAGTTGCGCGATCGCTGTCTGCTGGTTCGCTTCCGAATCGACAACCTGGACCGTCACGATGGAGGCGCCATGCGTCGTCGGCGTACCGGAGATCACACCTGCGGAGCCTAGACTCAACCCCGCCGGCAAGGTACCGCTCAGGATTGTCCAGGTGTAGGGCGTCACTCCTCCCGTCGCTGCCAGGGTGGTGCTATAGGTGATGCCGACTGTGCCTGCTCGTGGTGAGAGGCTGGTGACGGCCAACTCAGTCTGTATCGCGATGCTGAAGCTCGCAGTTGCGCTAGCCGGGACTGCCTCGGAGTCGGTCACTGCCACCGTGAAGCCGACGGTCCCGGCGGATTCGGGAGTACCGGGGATTACGCCCTTGCTGCTCAGCTTCAACCCGACCGGCAGGGTACCTGTGTTGACGCTCCAGACGTAGGGAGGCGTTCCGCCACTGGCCGGTACCGAATAGCTATAAGCTGTGCCCACAGTGCCAGAGGGCAATGAGGCAGTGTTATCGTGAGCTGTCCAGCGGCTGGGTTTGAAGGTGAACTGCAGCCGGCACAAATCATGCACAAGATCAGCCCAAATCCGAGATGTGGTAAGGCCTTCTATTCCATCGCATCTCTCCTGGAATTCTGCGGAATGCTCTGTAATGGAGGGTCAGTGCTGGGGCGAGACTTCGGTCTTGGAAAGCCAGCCAGAAGACTCGATGGGAGAGACTACCGCTTTCTATTGTTGTGCGACATCACTGCGCCTGCAAGGAATTTCGTCCCACTCTGAGCATCCATTCCCGAAGTGGGCTGCACATTGGTCCGCAGCAAGGATCCAGAGGGTTGGTTAGGCAGGGCATGGCCGAAACACCCGCCGAAGAACGACACCGCCTGTACAATGAAGAGTTTCGCTGTCATCCGTTCTACGGCTTGTAAAGGAGACTCGCTTGATCGCTCGCTATACCCGCCCTGAGATGGGCCGCATCTGGAGTGACGAGAACAAATTCCGCACCTGGCTGGACGTCGAACTCGCGGCCACCGAAACCCTGGCCGAGGCTGGCATCGTGCCGGAATCCGCGGCCAGAGCCATTCGCGAGAAGGGTGGCTTCGAGGTCGACCGCATCAACCAGATCGAAGCCGAGGTGAAGCATGATGTGATCGCCTTCACCACAGCCGTCGCTGAAAAGGTTGGTCCTGAATCGCGCTGGCTACATTACGGCCTAACCTCCAACGACGTCGTCGACACCGCGCAAGCATTGCTGGTAAAGCAGGCATCGGCCATCATTCGCGAGGACCTGCAAAAGCTGTGCGAAGTACTGAAGCGGCGCGCGTGGGAGTTCAAGGACACGCCTGCGATCGGCCGCACGCACGGCATCCACGCCGAGCCCATTACCTTCGGACTGAAGCTGGCGAACTGGTACTCCGAGGTGCAGCGCGACATCGAGCGCTTCGAGATGGCAGCCGAGCAGATGCGCGTCGGCAAACTGTCGGGCGCGGTGGGCAGCGCCGCGCACCTGGAGCCGGAGTATGAAGAAGCGATTTGCAAGCGTTTAGGACTAAACGTAGCGTCGGTTTCCTCGCAGGTAATTCAGCGCGACCGGCACGCGTTCTATGTCGCCACGCTGGCCGTGATTGCTTCGACCCTGGACAAAATTGCCACCGAGATTCGCCACCTGCAACGCACCGAAGTCCGCGAGGCCGAAGAATACTTCAGCGAGAAGCAGAAAGGCTCGTCGGCGATGCCGCACAAGCGCAACCCTGTGACATGCGAACAGATCAGCGGGCTGGCGCGCGTGGTGCGAGCCAACGCGCAAGCCGCGCTGGAGAACGTTGCTTTGTGGCACGAGCGCGACATCTCGCATTCGTCGGTGGAGCGCATCATTTTGCCGGACTCGACAATTCTGGCGGACTACCTGCTCCACAAGACCAGCAATCTTATTGACACGCTGCTGGTCTATCCCAAACGCATGCTGAAGAATTTGGAGTCGACCGGCGGGCTGGTGTTCAGCGGGCAGTTGTTGCTCGACCTGGTCGAGGCCGGGATGCTCCGTGAGGACGCTTACCGGCTGGTGCAGTCGAATGCTATGCGGGCCTGGAAGGACGATCTGAACTTTCGCGAGCTGATCATGAGCGATCCTGAGATCGCCGCCAAAGTGAAGCGTGAAACGCTGGAGCACGCTTTCGATTTGCAGCGGCCACTGCGCAATGTGGACAAGATATTCCGCAGAGTCTTCGGGGATCAAAGGCCAGCGACAGGATAGCGCTTCAGAACAGCAGATCCATCGCCGACTAAAGTCGGCTCGTGATGACAAGAAAATGAGGTCCAACGGCGCAGCTGAAGCTGCGCCCGTTCCTAACCTTCGTCAACTATTCCCAGCAGTTCGGACATTTCCTCGTAGAGGAAGCCTTCGCCGGGACGATAGGGCTGGACCCAGCGGCCATCGATGACAAACTGCGGAACGGCGCGCTTGCCGGTTTGGCGAATGACTTCCTCAGCCGCGCCAGGCGTTTTGTCGATGTCGATCTCGGTATAAGGGATGTTGTGCTTATCGAGAAACTGCTTGGCGACGCGACTGTCGGGACACCACCAGGCTGAGTAAACGATGGACTTCATATTGCGATTGTATGACAAACCACCCTCATCCCATCACGCCTCCGGCTGGGCGCAGAGCACAATGAGCGTCATGTCATCGTTCTGTTTGGCTCCTGCGGCGAAGGTGTCGGCGGCTCGCATGATGCAGGCAATGATCTCGGCCGGGGGCAGACCCAGGCAGCTCTTAACAGTTCGGATCAGCCGTTCCTCACTCCATTCATCTTCGACTGCATTCATGGCTTCGCTGATGCCGTCGGTGAAGGCGATGAGGACGTCTCCCGGAGCGATCGCCAGACTTGCCTGCTGATACGACGCATCCTCCAGCAGACCGATCACCGTGCCGCACGCTTCCAATCGCGAGACATGACATTCCCCGTTGCAAGGATGAAACAACATCGGGGGATTATGACCGGCATTCACATAAGTGAGCTGGTGCGACAGCGGATCGTATTGACCGTAAAAGAACGTCGCATAGCGATTCGATGACGAAGCTTCGTAGACCAACCGGTTAACGTTGCCCATCATCGCTGCCAGGTTGTCGGAGGCCCGGGTGGCTTCGCTTCGCAGAGAGGCTTGCAAGCTGGCCATCATCAGCGCCGCGGCTATGCTCTTGCCGGAAACATCGCCGATAGCGATCCCGAGTTTTCCCGCGGGCAAGGCGAGAAAATCGTAGTAGTCACCGCCCACTCCCAGCGCCGAACGGCAGGCGCCCGCATAGGCTATGCCGGCGATCGGCGGCAGCGTCTGGGGAAAGAGCCGCTCCTGCACCTCGCGCGCGATTTCGACTTCGCGGTTTAAACGCTCGCGCTGCGCTACCTCATCCGCAATCTCCGAGATAAGCTGTGCATTCTCCAGTGCCAGCCCAGCCTGCGCTGCCACAGATTTGAGCAGACGCAGATCGGTGCGCGAATAGGGCTCGTCGGACAACTTCGGCCCGAGACTGATGAATCCCAGCAATTTGTCCCGCGTGCTCAGAGGAAGCAGCAACTCCGCGCTGAGTTCGGTGAGTTTGGCGCGGTCTGCCTCCGTCATTTCCGGTTCGCGATACAGCCACGAATTGGGATCGTCGAAGTACACTCGCGCGGGCTCAGGCCCCTTCTGTAGTAGTTTGACCGTGCCAGCCGACGCCGGAAATGCGATGTCTGGAACTGAGCCGTAACCCAGCACGTAGGCGGGACGGTAAGCGCCGACGCCGTTCAGCAAAATCGCCACGCGTGGAATGTGCAGCGTCTCCGAGATACGCTCGGCGACGTCTCAATCAGGGAGCGCGCGTCAACCATGCCGTGCACCCCATCGCTGAGCTCAGCCAAAACCTGTTCCGCGTCGTAGGCCTCGCGGAAGAATCGCCGGTCGAGCCAATCTCCAGTTTTGTCGGTCATGCGGCGGATGGTGAAGATGGCAATAAGTCCCAGCACAATTACAATGAGCTTCTGCGGACGCTCACGGTTTTGCTGGATCAGGGCCAGCGCCGTCAGACTTACTACCAGCATCGCCAGCACTTGCAGAGTGCGAATACCGTTCTTTGCCAAGGCGTACTGCAGTCCCTGCCGAAGGACGACCCGGACGTCCATCGCCCGCTGTACCACGATCACGTAGGCCAGTGTGATTGGGAAGATCAGGAACGTCAGAAGTACGAGTGCGACCGCCCAGTCGGGAACCTCAACGCCTCTTATCCATTCCGTCAACCCCGCCAGCAGCAGAGGAGTCAAGGCAATCGTGGCTCCCCAGTAAAGAAGACGAAGCCGCCGCTTTGCGTCAGGAGAAATGGCTATGGAAGACTTAGAAAAAATAAGTGCAAAGAAACCACTTATCAGGCACATGGCGTACAAATTGGTGGCCAGGTCGAACCGACCAAGAATGCGATAGATTGGCTGCGCAGCGGAGTAATTTGTGAGTTCTGCAACTGCGACGGCTACAAACCCAAGTCCGGAAAGGGCAAATGGGGCAATTGCAATCCAAGGCAGCCACCTCCGCCATGCACCCGGCCGCCGGAAAAAGGGGAGTGGCTCGGGGAAGAAAAAGCCAAAGAGAAACATGAAAATGGGCCAAGCCATTTTCATCGTCCAATTGTAGCCAACAGCGAAATGGAGTATGCCGGGTCCCCAGCTTACAAATAGCGAGCTTGTATTCACCACTTGAGTAAAGCTCAGCAACAGTCCGAGGAGAAGCCATGCCAAGGGGTCGTTGGGCCGAACTAGCACCACCCAGAACCCGAGTGCAATACAGAAGGCGGGCATCACCACGCCGACAGCAACGATAACTGCTTTGTTGGCAACCCAGCGATGATTCTGCGTGACCGGCATCAGCACCGTGTGCTCCTGCGGGTTCGCTCGCGGCGATCGCACGGTCACACCCAGCGCGCTTCCCGGCGTACCTTTAACGATTTCTTCCCAGAACACGGTGTTTCCCGTGAAAGGACGACCGTTGATGGCCACCAGTATGTCGCCCTTGTGTAGCCCGGCTGCGCTGGCCTGCGCGTCGATCATTTCGAGAACGGCGCTGGCGGTGCCAGGCATGAAGTCCGGTAGGTGAAAGCCATGTTGAAGAATGAGAATGGTCGATCCAACCTGATAGCAGACTGCGGCCGCGAACAGGCATGCCAGCAGGGCATAACGAAATACTGGACGTCGGGAAGGTGCAGCAGGTCGAGCGTCCTGCCGGCTGATCGGGTCGGATACCATGCGCGATGATTGTAGCTTGTACTGCCACGATCTGCGGTATTACTCAAAGATACAGACTTGAGAATCAGAATCTGAGCGCTCAGCCGTCCGGCTGACGGCTGACAGCTGAGAACTGACAGCTCAAAACAGGTGCGGATTATTGGGATTGCCGGAATCGATGCTGATCTGTTCGTCGGTATGCCGGATGGCGTACCAGCACGGCTTCAGTCCGAGCTGCGGGAACAAGGAATTGGCGCAGTTCACGTCGTGGTCGCCGGCATAGTCATACTCGGTCTTGCCACTCTTCAGTTTCACCGAATAGTAGGTGTGGACAGTGACGGTTCCCAGCATGTCGCGCTTCGGCACCCGCAGCCGCAACGAGAGAAAGTCGCCCGCATAGAGAACCACGCCGACGATAACAACAATGATGAGGAATCGTTTCATGGCGTCAAGAGTCGGTGTGAGAACTGTGTCGCCCCCGAGGGGCTCGGCATTTTTTCCTGTTACCCAGCACTCCGCCCGCTGCGGCGGGGCTATCGTGTCGCCGTCCCGCGATGCGGGACTCGATTGCGGATATATCGAACTTGCTCGCACACAACGCATTCCAAGCGTGACGCAAGGGTGTCAACAGAGCCGGGTAAGCCCTTGGTCCGGCCGATGCTTCAGGGCTTTGCGAATCCGGTCCCCGATGCTCTTCTAGTATTGGTTCTGTATCGGCTGCCCCGCGTCAACGATCTGCGCTTTGCTGACTTGGCCATTGCTGGCGCGGATAAACATATAGCCCTTATCCACTCGACAACGTATCTGCTGTCCTGAATTCATCTCCACATTAGGCCCAGGCAACGCAATCTGATAACTCATTCTTCCAACGCGAACAAAGTAGAAAATCTGGTTGCGCGTCATATACGAGGTCTGCGAATACGTCTCGTTGGACCACATCGTTACGTCGCACGTTTTGTATGACTGGGCAAAACCCGATGCAGCGGTCAGCAGCACAAACCAGAGGCAGCGTTTCATAGCCACAAGTCCTCCGCTAGTGGAACTTTGCAACACCCAAATGCTTGTTTGGCGCGCCTTCCGCCGCACTCATTTTAGCGTCGTGAGGCAGCGTCGTTGTTGCCAAATATCTTGGAAAGTCGTCGAATAGTTACTCCCCCCAAACTTAGTTCTCACGCAGACTCTAAAGCCCTCCTCGGGATGACAAATTAAAAAGGGGCCTGCAACGGCGCAGCTGAAGCTGCGCCCTTTCAAAACAACGTATCAGCGAGTTCTTCCGCAATCAGTTTGGCCCTGGTGACGAAGCAAGTTCCTTGGAACACGCTCCCGCCAATTGTAGGGCGCCGGCGGTTTATGCCAAGTCATCCACGCCGCAAATGCGATTGTCGAAAACCGCGAGTCCGCCATCATCAGAAAAATTGCGTTCCGCGGCAGCCTCACGCATCATAATGTCACACAGCGCTGTGACGTGAGCGCGGCGGTTTAGTCTAAGGCTTTGAGGACATGAGTCGCGGAACCAGCATGCGAGAGCCACGGACCTCGACAGGCGGCGGGGGTCGCGGACCTGCGGCCAACTGGCCCGGCGGATGGGGCGGCGGCGGTGGGCGCGGCGGCGGCGATGACCAGCCCAGTTACGGCGAGCGCCTCAAGCGCTATCGTCTGGGCGTGCTGCTGGCGCTGTCGTCAGTTGTGATGCTGTTTGTTTCGTTCACCACGGCGTACGTTGTCCGCAAGGCCGGAGCGGCCTGGGACCCTGCGCACAACGACTATGCCAGCAACTGGATACCGCTCGCGTTGCCCGTCCGCATGCTGCTGTGTAATACCGTCGTCCTGGTGCTGAGCAGCATTACACTAGAGGTGGCGCGCCGTCGCGCCGCGGAAGATGCCGCACTGGCGCCGATCGCCGGCATTCCCGGGATTCGCATTGACGACAATCACGCCCTTCCCTGGATTTGGACCACCGTGCTGCTGGGTCTGGGATTCCTTGCCGGACAAGTCTATGCGTGGCGTATTCTCGAACGGAACAACATAACGTTTGCCTCCAACGCCAGCAGTTCGTTCTTCTTTATCCTCACGGGAGTCCATGCGGTGCACCTGATGGGCGGCATCCTCGCGCTGCTGTATGCGGGAGTCACCGACTGGCTGCACAAGCCGCCAGAAACGCGCCGCATCATCATCGACGTCACCGCGTGGTACTGGCACTTCATGGGCGCGCTGTGGATCTACATCTTCGGACTGTTGTACTTCGCGCGGTAGAGCAGCCATCAACTTACAGCCGTCAGCAAGATCGCTCTTCGCTTCCCGCCGATCCCGGACGGACCTGAATGATGAGCCAGGGATCTCTACCGACATCCGCCGCGTCTCGCGCTACAATACCGCGATGGCCGATTCGCTTTATCTCAGCATCTGGTTCCCCAGCTTTCGCGAAGGCGAGATGATGTTGCGCACCTTGTCGGTGCTGCGTCAGTTCCCTTTCTCTGCTTTGCGTGAGGGCATCACGTATCTCTCGGTCCATCCAGTGTCGTGGGCGGAGCCTACCGTGCTGGAGCGCCGCTTCGATCCAGGAATCTCGCCGGAAGAAGCGGTTGAGCTGGCCCGCGAGTTCGCTCATGACGATTTCGCTTTCGTCTTCGAGGCGTTCTGGGACCTGTGGGTTCCCAACGACGATGAGCTGGGGGAAAGCTGGGTGCAACGCCCGACCGCGGTTCGCTTTCTGGTCCACGGGGTGGAGTTCGACGAGGGCATCTATACCGACGACGGCCACATCGAGGTCGACTTCGGGTTCGACTCGTCGTTCGTGTATGAAACCCAGCGGTTTTCTTCGGCGATGGAGAAGCAGTTGCGCGCCAACATCGCCAAGCTGGTGGCGTTCTCCGCCGCCGTGGAGAAGAATTGCGGTGTCAGCGGGCGCGTGCTGTGGTCGGAGTCGGAAGAAAACCTGGCGCAGAAGCTGATGGCCAGGCTGCAGCAGACGCAGTAGGAGCGGTTGTCGGATTGCAGGTAGAGCCAGCCTTCAGGCTGGCGTCCAAACTCAGATAAAGAAATTGCGGCTGTTGTGGTCATTTTCAATGACCACAACAGCCGTATGTTTTATTTCGCGGTAGACGCGGCGCTGAAGCGCTGCTCTACCCAACCGACAACTACTTGGTCCTTCCCCCTTCGATCTTCAGTTCCGCACTCGCGCCCGCTTGCGCGGCAGCCAACCGCGCGGTCAGCACGCGGAATGGTGAGCACGAAACGTAGTTGAATCCCAGCATCGCGCAGAATTCCACCGATGATGGCTCGCCACCGTGTTCGCCGCAGATCCCGATCTTGATAGTCGGACGGGTCGCGCGGCCCTTATCAGTGCCGATCCTCATCAGTTGACCGACGCCTTCGCGGTCGAGCACCGCAAAGGGATCCTGTTTCAGAATGCCCTCGGCCAGATACGCTGTCAGGATTTTACCCACGTCGTCGCGTGAGAAGCCGAAGGTCGTCTGGGTGAGATCGTTGGTGCCGAAGCTGAAGAACTCAGCGTCCTTGGCGATCTCGTCGGCCACCAGACAGGCACGCGGCAGCTCGATCATGGTGCCCACCAGGTATTCGACTTTCTGTTCTTTCTCCGCGAAAACCTCTTCGGCGACTTTGCGCACCAGGGCTGACTGATTGGCCATTTCCTTCAGTCCGGTGGTCAGCGGAATCATGATCTCCGGCTTTACCTTGACGCCTTCTTTCGCAACTTTGACCGCCGCTTCGAAGATGGCGCGTGCCTGCATCTCGGTAATCTCAGGATAGGTGATGCCAAGACGGCAGCCGCGCAGTCCAAGCATGGGATTGACTTCGTGCAGTTGCTCCACGCGATTCAGCAGCGTGCGCAGCTCCTTCAGTTTGGGCGACTTCGGCTTGGTGATTTCCAGCCTGGCAATGTCGACCAGCAGCTCTTCGCGGCGCGGCAGAAACTCATGCAGAGGCGGATCGAGCGTGCGGATCGTGACCGGGAAGCCGTCCATCGCACGGAAGATGCCGATGAAGTCGTTGCGCTGATAAGGCAGCAGCTTGCGGAGCGCCACGCGGCGATCTTTCTCGTTGGTCGCGAGAATCATGGCCCGCATGTGTGGCAGGCGATCCTCGGCGAAGAACATGTGCTCGGTGCGACACAGCCCGATGCCTTCAGCACCGAAGGCGCGGGCTTGCAGAGCGTCGCGCGGGATATCAGCGTTGGCGCGCACGCCCATGCGGCGGAAGGGTTCCGCCCATCCCATCAGCTTCAATAGTTCAGGATCGTCGGGCCGCGCGGGCACCGTGTTGAGCTTGCCATTGATAACCCGGCCAGTGATGCCGTCGAGCGAGATCCAGTCACCTTCCTTCAGCGTCTTGCCGTGGACATGGATCACTCGCGCCTTCTCGTCGACCTCGATATCGCCGGCGCCAGCGACGCAGCACTTGCCCATGCCGCGCGTTACCACCGCAGCGTGGCTGGTCATGCCGCCGCGTGAGGTCAGAATGCCGGCCGCGACTTCCATGCCCGCAATATCTTCCGGCGTCGTTTCGCCGCGTACCAGGATCAGCTTCGCACTCTTGTCCTTGTGGAACTTCTCGACTGCGTCTTCCGCGGTGAACACAATCTGTCCGACGGCCGCGCCCGGCGATGCCGGCAAGCCCTTTGCAAGCACTTCAATATCTTTGCCCTTCTCATCGAGACTGGGCACGAGGAAATCGTAGAGTTGGTTGGGCTCGACACGAAAGATCGCTTCTTCCTTCGAGATCAATCCTTCTTCCACCATCTGAATAGCCACGCGAACCGCGGCGCGTCCGGTGCGCTTGCCGTTGCGCGTCTGCAACATGTACAGCCGACCGTCCTGGATGGTGAATTCGAAATCCTGCATGTCGCGGTAGTGCTTCTCCAGCCGCGTGGTGATCTCGCGGAGCTGGTTGTAGACCTTGGGCATGATCTTTTCGAGTTCGGAGATGTGCACCGGGGTGCGGACTCCCGAGACCACGTCTTCGCCCTGCGCGTTCATCAGGAACTCGCCATAGAACTCCTTCACGCCGGTGGCGGGATTGCGCGTAAAGCCGACGCCGGTACCGCTAGTCTCGCCCAGATTGCCGAAGACCATCGCTTGTACGTTGACCGCGGTGCCGAGCATGTCGTCGATGTTGTTAATGCGGCGATAGGTCTTGGCGCGATCGTTCAGCCAGGAGCGGAAGACGGCGTCGCGCGACATCACCAGTTGCTCGTGCGGGTCCTGAGGAAACTCGCGCTTGGTGTGCTTCAGCACGACTTTCTTGTAGTCGGCAATCACTTCCTGCAGCGCCTTAGCGTCGAGGTCGGTGTCGAGCCTGGCTTTCTTCTGCTTTTTCTTGCCGTCGAAAACTTCCTCGAAGGCGGACTTGGGGATGTCGAGCACGACGCTGCCGAACATCTGGATGAGGCGGCGATAGGAATCGTAGGCAAAGCGCGGATTGTTGCTGAGCTTGGCCAGTCCTTCGACCGATTTGTCGTTCAGGCCGAGGTTGAGGATGGTGTCCATCATGCCCGGCATCGAGAACTTTGCACCCGAGCGCACGCTGACCAGCAGCGGATTGTCGGCGCCGCCAAGCTTCGGGCCCTGCAACTGTTCCAGGCGTTTGAGCGCCTCGTCCATCTGACGATTGACTTCGCCGGATACAGTGCGATTTGGCATGTACTCGCGGCAGGCTTCGGTCTGGATGGTGAAGCCGGGAGGAACGGGCAGACCGGCATTGGTCATCTCGGCGAGTCCGGCGCCTTTGCCGCCGAGTTCATCCTTCATTTTGCCATGACCTTCGGCGTGGCCGTCGCCGAAAAAGTAGACGTACTTTACGGCCTTCACGTTGGCAGCCGCAGTTTCCAGTTCAGCAGTAGGAGTGCTCATGGGAAGTCCTTTGAAAGTACCGTCCCTGAAGGGACTCAGGTTTTATTATTACGCCAACCCAGGGCTTCCGCCCTGGGCTAAGTTGTTTCGCCCCGTTCGGGGCCGGATTTTGCGCCTTCCGTGACGATCTCGCTGAAGTCGGCGACGGTGGAAAATTCGCTCAACAGATTACGCAGCAGTGCGAGCCGATTGGCGCGCACGCGCTCCTCATCAACCATAACCATGACCTTGTCGAAGTAAAGATCGATGTCAGGACGCAGCGTAGAGAGCTGAATAAGCGCGTTCGTGTAGTCTTTGGACGCATACGCTCCTCTGAAACGCGGCAGCAACCGCTCGACTTTCGCTGCTAGCATCTTTTCTTCGTCCGGAATATCGTACATATACTCAAATGTTCCAGCGAACTCGACACCTCTTGATTGAGCTTGTCTGATGATGTTGTTAATTCGCTTGAACGCCGCGGCAACAGACTCAAAATCCGGAAGGTCACGGACTTGCTTTACCGCTTCGGCGCGCGCAATCGCATCCACGACGTCGTCGCTGCCGGCTGCGAGCACGGCGTTCACGACGTCGTAGGCAAAGCCGCGGACGTCGCGCAGATAGAACTCCAGGCGCTCACGCATGAAGTTCGCGATCGATTCTTCGAAGTTCACTTTGCGGTCGAAGCGAGGTTCGGCTTCGGAGCCGGCGTACTCCACTCGGGCATCAGCGAACAGTTTGCTGATGGGCAGCGGCAGCTTGTGTTCGGCGATGATTTTGACGATGCCGTTGGCCGCGCGCCGTAACGCGAATGGATCTTTCGAGCCCGTTGGCTGTAAGCCGAGCGCGAACATCCTCGCGATACTGTCGGCTTTGTCGGCAATGGCCAGCACGCCACCTTCGACGCTGCGCGGAATGCTGTCGTCCATCGACTCCGGCTTGTAATGATCGTAGATGGCATCGGCGATAGCGTCGACCGTCGTTCGCGGCAGGATCGGGTCGAGCTCCTGTGCCTGGGCGTACAGGCCACCAATAATGCCCTGCAGTTCAGTGAACTCCTTCACCAGTTCGGTGGTCAGGTCGGTCTTGCAAAGCAATGCAGCCTTGAAGATGATGCCCGGACGAGCGGCGCCTCCGGCACTGCGAATCGTCTCCGCGATGAGACTGCCTAGCTTCTGCACTCGGCGAGTCTTGTCGTAGTAGCTGCCCAGGTCCTTCTGGAAGGTCACCGACTTGAGCATTTCGACACGGTTGCGCAGAGGAATTTTCTGGTCGGTCTCCCAGAAAAAGCGGGCATCGTTGAAGCGGGCGCGCAGCACGCGCTCGTTGCCATGGCGAATCAGCCCGTCGGGGTCGCCAGACGTATTGAGGACCGCAAGGAAATGCGGCAGCAGTTTGCCGTCGGCATCTTCCAGAGCAAAGTATTTCTGGTGGTCGCGCATCACCGTGACTAATACTTCATCGGCAAGTGCGAGAAATTCAGGATCGAAGCTGCCGAGAACTACCGACGGGAATTCCGTAAGATTGACGACGGTATCGAGCAGAGACTTATCTTCGCGCCAGCGAGCGTTGGGAATGGTTCGCGTTGCCGCATCGAGGGCCTTGCGAATGCGGTGCTCACGTTCGGCGGAGCTGACGACGACAGAGCCACTGGCGAGCGTCGAAAGGTAATCCGCAGGCCGACTGATCCCGAGCGGTCCCGACGACAGAATGCGATGGCCCTGCGTGGTGTCGCCGGCACGAATGCCGGCAAATTCCAGTGGCACCACTTCCCCGTCGAGCAGCGTCACCAGCCAGCGCACCGGACGCACAAAGCGCTCGGCTGACTTGCCGCGCCAGTACATGCTCTTCGCCCAGTAGATTCCGGCAATCTCCTTGGGCAGCGATTCGGCAAAGATCTCCGCCGCCGGCCGGCCTTTTTTCAGCACTGTCGCGCCAAGATATTCGCCCTTGGGCGTCGTGATCTTCTCCAGCGCGTCGACAGACACGTTAACCTTGCGCGCGAACGCCTCGGCTGCGGGCGTCGGCGCTCCATCTTTATAGGCGACTTTGAGTGATGGTCCGGTTAGCTTCTCGCGAACGTCGGGCTGGGCGGGAGAAACACCGGAAGCAAGCACGGCCAGCCGCCGCGGAGTGGAATACGACTGCACGGCCGTACTATCTCCCAGCCGCGCGCGCTGCAACAGCTCGCCCACGCGGCGCGCCAGCTCCTCGCGCGCGCTGTCGATCATGCGGGCGGGAATCTCTTCGGTACCGATCTCGAGAAGAAAGTCCATAAAGCAGCAACTAGAAATTAGCAATGAGCAAAAGCGACGGAACGACTATTTTGACCGAGCGGCGAACATTGCGATGTGATTCGAGTCACCCAAGCCAGTGCAGCGCAGCTGATTAAGAAATGCTGTCATCCCTACGGCTCGTCGCGGTAGAGGACAGCCTCAGCCACCGCCAGTGCGATATCGCACACGCCCAACCCGCTAATCAGGCCGCGAACGAAGCCATTCATCAGGAACTCCCGCACACGCGGGAAACCTGCCAGCAGTGAGTTGGTCGTCCAAAACGGGGTCCACGGCGCAACCGTCAGGATGATGCCGATTTCGAGGCAGAAGAGGACGAACACGACCAGAAAGATTCGGCGTCTCCAGCGCTCCCACTGGCTGGGCTTCGGTCGCTGCGAAGGCATCACGAGGACGGGGCCGTTCGGCTCCGGCATGTTGTCATTCTGCGGCCCTTGCTCAAGCGAACTCATCATGTTTGCATCTCGGCGCTCTCGCCGGGCCCCGCACCGCTCCTAGCTCTTACAGCAAGGATACTACGGCGTTGCGGACAACAGCATGGCGGGGAGATCTTGGTTCGCCGTCTTGAGTCAGCATGGCGTGTCGTGGACCTCGCAGTGGAGCCAAGGGAAGCTCTGATTAAGTCGGTTCCTCGAAGGGGACGGCCTTCAGGCCGTCCGTAAATGCCGCAATACCAATGCGGCTTTAGCCGCTGAGGGACTTCGCCTTGACTTGATCCAGGATTTCCCCGGCACTCAGCACTTGGCACTTGGCACACTTAGCACTCAGCCAGCTCTAGGCACCGAAGCGGGCTGCGGCACGGGCCTTCGCTTTGGCCGCCTCTTGCTCCCGATCTCGGGGCGGCGCATTGGTTTCAAGCGAACGCAGAAGACGCGTCGAGATTCCGGCTATTTCGTCGATGGCGGCGAGAAACGACGGTTCGTTTGCCTTCGACGGCTTGTTGAAACCGGTGATCTTTCTCACGAACTGGAGAGCAGCCGCTCGCACCTCTTCGTCCGTGACCGGCGGGCTGAAGTTAAAAAGCGTCTTGATGTTCCTGCACATGTCTCAGTAGCCAGTACCCAGTTATCGGTTGTCAGTTATCGGTTGTCAGTCGCCAGTTGCCGGTAGCCAGCTATCCCAAAGGCTAGTGGCAAGTTGCTAGCTGCTAATTGCTGCTTCACAACATCCCACCGGTCTTGGTCGTCAATATGCTGAGCGCCATCTCCAGACTGGAGATAGCTTCTTCCAGATCAGGATGCTGGTCGAGCTGCTTCCGCAAGCCGCTCAGTTTGCGATGAGCGTCGGCAACATGTTCGGCGGCTTCGCGTTCCTGGTTCGCTCCCGTGGTTGGATTGGAATTTTCTGTCATCGGTCACCTGAAGAATATCTTAACGCAACTCGACGGCTCGCAGACCTGACCCGGCGAGTCGACGTGCCACTAATCACTCATCGCTGCCTGATAAATGACGAACTGATGGGTCCGCGCCAGCTCCTGTAGCCAACTCTCGGCAGCGACGATGTCCTGATGCACGGGGTTGTGATAGATGAGGTAGACTTGGCGCGGCGCAGCCAGCAGCGAACGGTACAGGTTCGCCAGCACGTCGCGCCACACGTGCCGGGGAAAGGGATTGAAGAGATAGAGCACGATGGGATCGCCAGGAAACGCGAGGCGACTCGCTTCCGCGGCGTGCGACTCGATGGCAAAGCACTTCTGCGAATCGCTCTGGTAACGCGCGATATTCTGCACAGCGATCGCATTCAACTCGGCCAGCAGCTCCACTCCAATGATGCGCCGGAAAGGATAATCGGACGCCATCAAAAGATTTCGGCCCTTGCCCGATCCAAGGTCGATGAAGGTAAAGCCATCGACGGCGGGCAGTGAGTCGAGCATCTCGCGAAACGCGGCCGGCTCGGAAGGCTGGTATTGGCCGCCGGAAAGCCACTCGCGAATACGGGTGCGCAACGACACCGTGGCCCAGGTGGTGTCCACGTTATGTTCGAAGTCGAAGTCGATGTCGCCATAGCGCGACTTGCGGCGAGCGGGAGTCAGATCGCGAAGAAGATCGACAAGCTCGCGAGAATAGTAGCGCAAGGTACCGGCGATGCCACGATGGCGAAGTGAATCGCGAACCCAGGTGAGGGCGTTGGTGGAATCGTCGGTCAAATTGCCTCTGCGGGCGGCGGCGCCACCGCAGAATTCTATAACGGCGACTCTGGTTCTGCTGCAGACGCCAAAGACGGCGCCTTTTGAGCGCCGTCCCTGAATCTTAATAGTTGTCAGAAATTCCTAGTCACCGCTGTAGGCGACGGCCACGGCTTCGGCTTCAGCCGGCGCCTCTGGCTTCACGATCGGCTGAATGCGCGCCCAGCCCAGCTTGGGAAGCTTCACATCCCATATGAGACCGAGCCACTGCAGCGTCTTGATGCCGTACCAGTTGACATCGAGCTCGTACCAGGCCAGCCCGTGCCGCGCCGACTGCGGATGTGCGTGATGATTATTGTGCCAGCCTTCGCCAAAGCTGAGGTACGCCACCCACCACAGGTTCCGCGAATCGTCATCGGTGGCGAAGCGCTTGGAGCCCCACATGTGGGTTGCCGAATTCACAAACCAGGTGGAATGCAGCAGGATAACCGTGCGCAGGAAAACTCCCCACATCATCACGGACCATCCGCCGAAGGCCAGCAGGATAACGCCGAGCGTGGTGATGGGCACCCAGTGATATTCGCTAATCCAGAGATGGAACTTGTCCTTGCGGAGGTCGGGAACGTAGGCCAGCAGTTCGGTGCTCTTGTTATGGAAGGTCTTGCCGGTGAGTATCCAGCCCATGTGGGACCACCAGCCGCCATCGCGCGGCGAGTGCGGGTCGCCGGGCTTGTCGGTGATCTGGTGATGCACGCGATGGGTGGCGACCCAGAAGATCGGTCCGCCTTCAAGCGCCAAAGTGGCACAGACGGTGAGAACGTATTCCACCCACTTGGGGCACTTGTAGCCGCGATGCGTCAGCAGGCGATGGTAGCCCATACCAATGCCGAGGCTGCCAGCTACCCAGTACAAGAAGAGCCCGACAAACAGCGCCTTCCAACTGAACATGAAGAGGGCGACGATTGCACCCACGTGAAAGGCGACCATGAAGGATGTAGTAAGCCAATTGATGCTGGTATCTTTTCTTGTTTCGCTTTGTGTTTCGCTCTGAGCCATGTATCCCCTAAGTTGGTACGTGCCATCCCCCGCTCAAAGTGCGCGTGAGGGCTGAACTCAGACTAACAAGTTAGGCGAGATTCGTTTGTAATAGTTTTGTCACGTTGTGATGTGGGCTGGGTAACAAGGATGGTGATCCTCCCTAAGGGGAGTATTCATATGTCGCCAGCTGAAGCCGGCTCAGGACTCAATCTAATCAGCCTGCCCAGGACTCCGCTTCGCTCCGTCCTGGGCTGTGGTATTCCGCGCCTACGGCGTTGGTTTCTAGTGACTCACCAGTCTGAACGAGGCTGGGTGAGAACCCTCCCGCCCTACACTTCGACTACTGCTGCTTGGCGCTGCCCTCGCCCCAGGCGAAGCTGACGGATACTGAACAGCCGTGGCCGGAGACCTGGATATTTGCGACGCCCGAGTTCTGTCCCGGGACCTTGGTTCCAATCATTGCTTGCCAGGTGCCGTCGGGCGAGGTGGTAGGACTGTGGGTGGAGTCGTCCGGACTCAAATTGGTCTTGACGGTCAACATCTCATAGGGAGTAAAACCGCTGGCGTGGAGGGCCACAACGTCAGCCAGTGGCGACTCACGGACCGCCGATAGCTTGCAGCTCTTATCGGAGGCCTCGATGGGAAACGGCACTGCCCCGGCAAAGCCGGCAATTCTGCCATCAGTGGAGACCACTCCAAAGCGTTTGGGCTCGCCCAGAACCGCCGTCGCCTTGATGTTGATGGGATCGTCCAGCCCGCTTCCCTGACACGAGCCCGGATTGCCGGAACAGACCAGCACACCGCGCTTGTCGAAGCTGACACCGGCGATGGCTTTTTGCGGCTTCTTGCCGGCAATCCAAAACCACAGGTCGTAGCGCTTGTCCGCCGGGAAACCTCTGCCGAGGAGGTTATACATAAGGACCGTTCCCGAAGCATTGTGCTCGCGCGGGCTCTCGTGCGTGGCGAGTTCGACTCCGGCGGTGTTCTTGCCCCACATCTTCTCGCCGAATTGCTGGGCGGCGAGCGGCAGGACTAAGGCGCAGAGGATCAGAATTGCGACAGTCAGGAAGCTGAAAATTCGCTTGGTCAATTTTTCACCTTCGCCGGTTGCGCGGGCAGCGACATGCCGAAGAGAAGAACATCGCGCGCTCTTTCCGTCACGGTGTCGTCAAAGCCCTCCATGATCAGCACGTCGTTGCCTTCGATTTCGATGGATGCTTTGCCCTCGTCGGTATCGAACACGTAAAGATGGCGAGGGCCCTTGGCGTCCGCCGCTGACGGTGCTTGCAAGGCCGCTTTCTTGTAGCGCTTGGGCAGGTAATCCGCGTACAGCTTGGCGAAATCGCGCGCTGCTTCGGGTGAATCCCAGCGCGACCAGTACAACATCGCGATCTGATCCTTGGGCGCAGTCTTGGCACGCGCCGCGAAATAGTAGCCTCCGCGCCAGTGGCGATAATAGTTTGGAGCATCGGTGGCGCCATACTGTTTGGCCAGCAGATACACATCGAACTCGCCCATGCTGCCAAAGTCGAAGCGCTCATAGTCGGGGGCTACCAGCTTATCCATATCGGGGATCGTGGGCGGCGCAACCCCCTGGTGCAGCAGATAGGTTTCGGGCTGCATGATCTGGCGCGTGTCGATTGGAGGGTTCTCCAGTATCCCCGCGAACGCTGCTCCCCTGCCCTTGTTGGCCATGACGGTCTTCACGAAGTCAAGGCCAAAGGTGTACGGCATAAGCAAGGATTCCTTTAGGAACATCGGCGCCTGGGCAAACACAGGCGAATCCTTGCTGTCGGCCATGCCGGCCTGCATGGCGGTAATTATCTCGGGCGCAGTCAACAGGTTCTTGCCCAGCGGGGCCAGCATGTAATCGAACATCGTCGCCATGCCCTGCCCTTCGGTGACGCATTGCCGGGCAGACTGCGCTTCTTCCACCGAATACTCCTGCTGATCGGGCAGCGGCGTCGAATCGTCCTTGGCGCCCGCTAACTCCCACTTTTCTATGCCCACCTTCTGGTCCTGCAAGGCATGAGTCAATTCGTGCGCCAGGATCGGCTTCTGCGCGTCCAACTGCACCCAGTCGAGCAGGTTGACGCTCTTTGTCTTGGGATCGTAATACGCGGCAACCTGCTCGCCCATCAGGCGCACAAACTCGGCATGAAGGTCGTAGCCCGGCGGAAGCAGCCCGAACTTCTGCAAGACCAGTCGCGATTGCTCCAGGCGCTTCTCGTCCTTGTCATCCTTCATGCGCTTGTCGACGTACTTCTCAACTTCCTGGCGCGTGATGAGATGACGTTTGACCTGATGCTCGATGGGCAGGCCGGTATCCTGGCTGACAAAGCCGAGGATCTCATCGACCGAGCGGAAGAGTTCTTTAGCCTGACCCTTGGTGACGTGGGTCTCAGGCTCCGGCTGCTCGGGAGCCTGGCTGGGTTGCTGATTCTGGACGCCGACGCCCGTGCCGGGGACTTGCGCCGCGCCTGAGCTGTTCGGTTGCTGCGGAGATGGCTGCGACTGCGGCTGCGCAGTCTGGCTCCAGATGGCGCCAGTGAAGAGCACGGTCAGGAGAAGCGCTGCGAAAGCGGTGGTCAGACAGCGTCTGAATGTGAAACGAACTAAACGGCGGGCTGGCATCGACAGACTTTAAGCATACAGGAGAAACCCAAAAAGCTGCGTTCGCGGCCTACCCAGGTCTCGAAAAGCGCGAGACCTGGCCACCCGCCGATGAAAGTCAAAATCCCCAACCAGTCAAAGACATAGCTACCTCCCAAGGTTCCAAAACGCGGGTTTAGCGTTCCGTTGGAGTGATGGTGACGTACGAGAAAAAAGCCGTGTGATCGCCGTGGCGCACTCCTTTGAACGCCAGTGTGTGGCTGCCGTTGGTCGTGACCGTGAAAGGGGCGGTCTGCCAGGTGAAGGGGGTAAAGCTGGAAAGCGCCCAGGTGCCGATCACGTTGCCGTCGATCAACGCCTCAACGGTCTGGTTGCCGTCATAATTGTCTTGTCCGCTAAGGTAACGTGATCCCAGGTAGAAGCCGAGAGCGTGTAGTCTCCAGCAGTAAAGCCTCCAATCGCTTGTAAAACAACGCCGCCATAGTCTTGCAACAAGGCTGCCTGGGTGAAGGGTAGACCGGTGAAAGACGGCGGATTGAATCCACTGTTGGGTGCGGTGACGCCGGATTTTCCGCCGTCCTCGGCACTCCCGGCAGCCGCACCCATGATCGACGTCCATCCGAATCCAGGACTTGCATCGAAATCTTGCGTGGGGTCTGGCCATTGACAGCGTTCTGCAGCACCCTGGTAGCCGAAAGCGATGCCCGAACCACAGATGACGGGTACGGCCTCAAAGTTGAAATTAACGATGGTGAGCTGCGCGAATCCATTCGCCGCTATTACCAACATTGCACAGAGAAGGACAACCCTCAGAGCCATGGACATGATTACCTCCAGGTCGGGGGTACAGCGGATGTTGGAACGGCAGAGAGGATTTGTCACTGAGCGGGATTACATCTGGAAAAATCGCCGCCCCGCGCTTCCTATTTGGGCGATCACGGTACGCAGTCTTTTGCTACGTCCCCTTCCGCTTATTTGTCTGAAATTTCCGCTTTGGCCCCTAATAGCGCGATACTATATACGCCTTTAGGGACTCCAGCGCATAAATATTTTGTTTTGGTCGGGCCCAAGCCACGGCACTGGGTACTCCTGATCGGCACATCAATCACAGCTGTGATCCCAATGCCTATGTGCTGTCGAGGAGGAGGTCGATGCATTCGACGATGTCTCGCAGGTGTCTCTGATCGTCTTTAAAAGGCAAGCACGGCCTCGCTTAGAACCTTTCCGCCGAACCGACTCGCGCATCCATTTCGCTGAGGAAAGATCAACCTAGCCCCCCGCCACCCGCGGCTCTCAAATCATCGGCTCGTCGTTAACGCAGCGAAAAAGGAAGTCTCAGTGTTTCGCTTTCGCATTCTTCTTGGCCTGCGCGGCTATATCGTAATCATCCGGAACCTCAATTACCCCGTTCTTCTCGACATATTCCGCATAGGCCTGCGACATTGCTTTCACGCGCTCGGGTTCGGCGCTCGCCAGGTCTTTGGACTCGGTGGGGTCAACCCGCAGATTGTACAAGTGCCACTTGCGGTCGCCATAGGGCGGAATGTTGCGCGCCAGCTTGTAATCGCCCTGGTAGATGGCCGCACCTCCCGAAAGCTCCTGCGAAATCGATGCCTCAGCGGGATAGACCTGAGCTGACGCTCCCGTCAGTAACGAAGTCATGCTGCGACCGGAAAGCGGAATCGAGTTGGAGACAGGCTTGACATCCGCGAACTGCAGGAGGGTTGGAACAATATCGACCACACTGGCAAACGCATCCGCCCGCTGGCCCATAGGTATGTTCTTGGGATAGGAGATGATGAAAGGCGCGCGTACTCCACCTTCGGAGGCCGACGACTTAAAGCTGGAAAACGGAGTCATCGAGACATTCGCCCACGCCGGGCCATACTCGACGTAGCTTCCCTTCTGGCCAAGATGCTCGTAGGTCAAATTGAAGTTCTTGGCGTAGTAATCGGGAAAGTGATCCATGAGCTCGCGAGCTTCTCCGCCATTGTCGCTCATGAAAATGACTACGGTGTTGTCGAGCGCGCCCTTGTCTTTCAGGTGTTGCAGCACGCGTCCGATACTCATGTCCATGTATTCCAGCATCCCGGCATAAACCGCCATACGCTTCGCATCCATGCGGCGTTCGTCCTCGGGCAGAGAGCTCCAGGCCGGAATGACACTTGGCGTTGTGAGTTTCAATCCGCTGGGCATGATACCCATATCCACTTGTCGCTGATAGCGGAAGGTCTTGATGTTGTTCCACCCGGCGTCATAGGTCGATAGATAGCGCTGCGTGTACTCATCGGGCACTTGCAGCGGTTGGTGCACGGCCTGAAACGCGAGATAGCCGAAGAACGGCTTGCCATCGCTCAGGCTCGCGTCGATCCAGCCGATCATCTTGTCGGTATAGAACTTCGAAGAGTAGAAATCTGGCGGCAGCTCGGCTTCCTTCAGCCCATCGAAGAAATGAGGAGGAGTGGTGTACGTAGGCGTATAGCTTTTCTTTTCGTAGTTGTCGGCGCCGCCCTGGGCCAGGATGAAAGACTGCTCGAAACCGTTCGACGCAGGCAGGCTCTCCTTGGTGTAGCCGAGATGCCACTTGCCCGCCATGTAGGTGTGATAGCCAGCGTCACGCAACAACGTGGCGATGGTGACCGCGCGGCCGTTCAATCGTCCCTCATAGCCTGGCTTGCCGCGCTGATTATCGGACAGCAGCTCCACCATGTTGCCCAGCCCAACAATGTGGTTGTCTACACCGGTCATCAGCATGCTGCGGGTCGGCGCGCACATTGAGCCCACATGAAAATTCAGGAACTGAAATCCCTGGCTCGCCAGGCGATTGATATTCGGCGTGAAGATCTCACCACCATAGGCTCCGGCATCCGACCAACCCATGTCGTCGGCAACGATCAGCAGGATGTTGGGTCGCTTGTCTTGCGCAGCCGCCGGCGCCAAATTCATCAGCAGCCAGAAAGCGACGAGAGCGGTGATGAGAAGTGGCCGGGCCCGCAACGATCGACCGGCAAACCTCGAGGACAAAGTCAACTGCTTTGAGTTAAATCGCTGTCGCATTTCTTCTCCTTTGTTCGCATCAGCACCCAAGGCTTCGTCCACGGCATCGCCACTACTCAGAATGACGCCAACAGAGTAGGCAAACGCCCAGACACCATTTGGGAGGCGCAAAATTAGACTTCGGAATTCAGTATTCTGGTTTGAACTTTACCGCTGCCCCACATGCAAGAACCTCGAAAACCCGTACGAATCGTCAACAGCCAGGCCCCAATTCGGATCTGCGACAACGGCATGTGGACAGACACTCGGTTAGCGCGATATGAGCGCGTGCTGAATATCACGGTGTCTCCAGTTGTCGAGGTTCAACTAAAAATATATAACGAGCGCAATGAAAACGCACGGTTAGCTTATTCAGGCGGAGGGTTAATGCCGAAAGGACGAGCCATCAGCCCCGTGGGAAAACTCTACGAACATGAGCGAGCTCAAGCTGCGATAGCGGTCACTAACTGTTAATGAAACGATGGGCTATGATTTTTCGTCCCGCGCTGCGGGACTCGTGCGTGGGTGCTCGCACATCCTGCTTGACGAGCACATCCGGCCTGACAAAAAGACATCACTCGGGATCAGAATTGTTCCGGACCTGGCCGCGCTACTAATCTTGCCTTCGCGAAGAGGTCGCCGACGCCGCTCTAGCCAGAACCTCGGGCTGCACTTTACACTTCTGGCGTCCTCTGGCAGAGTAGATAGTGGAAACGCAATCGATCGTCGTCCTCGACTTCGGCGCGCAGTACTCGCAGCTCATCGCGCGCCGCATCCGCGAACAGAACGTCTTCTCCGTCGTACTTCCCTGCACCGCATCGCTTGACGAGATCAAGAGCTACGCGCCGGCCGGCATTGTGCTGTCGGGTGGGCCGTCGTCTGTGTATGACGCCGACGCGCCGCCCGCCGACGAGCGCGTGCTGCACCTGGGATTGCCGGTGCTCGGCATCTGCTACGGGCTGCAATTCATGGTGTACAAGCTGGGCGGCAAGGTGCGCGCCGCCGATAAGCGCGAGTACGGCCACGCGCAGGTGGAGTTGCTGAATGCCGCGTCGCCGCTGTTCAAGGGGCTGCAGGGTCCGCTGACGGTGTGGATGTCGCACGGCGACGAGGCGCTGGAGCTGCCACAGGGCTTCGAGCTGGTCGGCAAGACGTCGAATGCGGTCGCGGCGATACAGAATCCCGCGCAGAAGTTTTACGCGGTGCAGTTCCATCCTGAAGTGCATCACACGCCGCAGGGCACGGAGATCCTGCGCAACTTCGTCTTCGACGTCTGCGGAGTGACGGCGAACTGGACGCCGCAGAGCTTCATTGACGAGACCATAACGAGCGTTCGTCAGACTGTGGGCAAGGGGCGCGTGATCTGCGGGCTGTCGGGCGGAGTGGATTCGTCGGTCGCGGCGGAGTTGGTGCATCGCGCGGTCGGCGATCAGCTCACCTGCATCTTCGTCAACAATGGAGTGCTGCGGAAAAACGAGTTCATCAACGTGCAGAAAAATCTGCGCGACAAGCTTGGCCTCAACATCGACGCGGTCGATGCGACCGAGCGCTTCCTCAGCAAATTGGCGGGCGTCACCGATCCCGAGAAGAAACGCAAGATCATTGGCAACGAGTTCATCGCGGTCTTCGACGAAGAGGCGCACCGCATCGAGCAGCTGCACGGCAAAGTCGAGTGGCTGGTGCAGGGGACGCTGTACCCTGACGTGATCGAGTCGCGCTCGGTGCGAGGGCCGTCGCAGACGATCAAGAGCCATCACAATGTCGGCGGGCTGCCGGAGAAGATGAAGCTGACGCTGATCGAGCCGCTGAAAGATTTGTTCAAGGACGAAGTGCGCAAGATCGGGCGCGACCTTGGAATGCCGGAAGACATCCTGCAGCGACAGCCGTTCCCCGGGCCGGGCCTGGCAGTGAGGATCGTCGGCGAGGTGACTGCGGAACGCGTCACGCTGCTGCAGAATGCCGACGAGATTGTGGTGGCCGAGATCAAGCGCGCCGGGCTCTACAAGAAGGTGTGGCAGTCCTTCGCGGTGCTGCTGCCCGTGATGTCGGTCGGCGTGATGGGCGACATGCGAACCTATGCCTACACCTGCGCCGTCCGGGCGGTGCACTCGGAAGACGGCATGACCGCCGACTGGGTCCCGCTGCCGCACGAGGTGCTGAAGACCATCTCCAGCCGCATTGTGAACGAGGTCAAGGGCATCAACCGCGTGGTCTACGACGTGACCTCCAAGCCGCCGGGGACGATCGAGTGGGAGTGAGAAGATAGCTCCCAACTCCAAAGTTATTTTGGCCGCACGACGCGTTTCGCGCACCGGAATTACGCTGAAGTTAACCCCACACAAAAAAGAGAAAAAATACAATGATATTGTACTTGACACAGGACAGCAAGTGCGCTAATCTTGATTCATTATGAAAACGGTTTTGCACGACATAGTGAACGGTTTAGAGAATCTGGCGGTCAGCCTTGACGCGCTCGAAGAG
>Ga0181526_10000161_pt1 | contig 71304 bp, 67 predicted proteins | sample PEATcosm2014_Bin_35_FD_119750 | JGI IMG/M metagenome (GOLD analysis project Ga0181526, IMG submission 119750) | Peatland microbial communities from MTU Mesocosm Facility, Houghton, MI, USA - PEATcosm2014_Bin06_30_metaG | ecosystem: Environmental > Terrestrial > Soil > Wetlands > Peat | place... | reverse complement strand
GAGGGAGAGCTGGGGTTCGAGGAGGTGCTGGCGGCGAAGGACGAAGGCGTCGAACTCGGCGCGGGCGATGCGTTCGGTCGAGGCATCGGTGGTATTGGCGGCGAAGTGGGGCGAGAGCAGGAGATTTGAGACGCGGTCGAGCGGAAGCGGGCCGCTGGCCCAGCGGAGGATGTCGAGCGCGGTTGCGACCAGAGGCGTTCGGGCGAGCGAGACGCCGAGCGAGAACTCGTACGGGCCGGTAGCGGCGGGGGCGGCGATGTGGTTGAGTTCGGGCGCGAGGACCTGGCGAAAGACGCGATCGATTTCGGCGCGGGCGGTGTCGATTGCGGGAACGATTACGGCGATGTTGGCGTCGGGCTGCTGAGTGAGGCGATCGCGGAGCCAGCGGGCGCAGGCGGCGAGTTCGGCGTGCTCGTCGGGTGCGGAGGCGAGCGTGAGATTGGGCGCGAATGAAGCTGGTTCGAGCGAGTCGATCTGCGCGCCGGTGGAGCGGACGGCGTCGAGCAGGGCGACTTGCGCGGGCGTTTTGGTGTCGAAGCCTACGAGGAGAAATCCCTCCGCGAAGCTGAGGTGACCGGCGGCGACGGCGGTGCGGAGGCTTTCAGAGAGCTGCGCCTGGGTGAGGTATTGCGAGTTGGCGCAGCGACGTTCGAACTCGCTGGCCCAGCGGGCGAAGGCGCGGGTGTCGGTGTTGCCGGGGAAGGGCTGGAGACGCTGGTGTCCGCGGTAGTCGTGCAGGAGCTTCCAGGCGTCGGCGGCGGTTTGGGCGAGCGCGTCGACTGGGCGAAGGCTGGCGGTGGCAGCGTCGGCGGCGATGATCGCGTGCCAAAGGGTGTGCTCCTGGACTGAGCTGAGGAGCAGGTCGGACGCGCGACCGTCGAGCAGGAGGCGGTTCCAGAGGCTGTTGGTCCAGGTGTCCCACGCGAAGATCAGCGGAGGTTCCCAGATGGTGCGGCCGAGGACGTGCTGGCGGAGATCGAAGGCGTGGCGCAAGGTGCGGGCGGCGCGCTGATTGGCGGTGAGGACGACCCAGTCGCGCGCGAGGGCCTGTTCAATCTCGGGAGGCAGCGCGGGGGAGGAAGGCATACGCCTTTTATACGCCCTCAAAAGCAGCGAGTCAGCGAGTCGGCAAGTCGGCAAGTCAGCGGGTGAGTAAGTCAGCGATCAGAGATCAGCGGCCAGCGGCCAGCACGTCAGCGAGTTAGCGGCGATCCAGAAGTATCATGGAGAAAGGAGTGTGTGCGATGCGGGTTGCGTGGCGGGCGGTGGCAGGCCTGGTGTTGGTTGCGGCGCTGGCGGCTGGGTGCAAGGGGACGGGGACGGTGGACAATGGCTCGGCGGCGGGTGAGGTGAAGACGTTTCCGATTCGCGGGAAGATCGTGAGCGTGGATGCGGCGAAGGGCAGTATTGTGCTGAACCATGAGGCGGTACCGGGCTTCATGGATGCAATGACAATGTCGTACAAACTGAAGGACCCGAGCGTGGCTAGCGAGCTGCATCCCGGCGATCGGATTACGGCGAAGCTACTGGTGCGCAAGGTTGGGGACGATTACGAAGGCGCCATGCTGGACGAGATTGTGGTGACGGCTCAGGCCAGGCCGGACTACAAGCCGGCGATGGACTATCACGTGCCGACTGAAGGCGATGCGGTGCCGGACTTTAAGCTGGTGAATGAGGATGGGAAGACGATTCATTTGAGTCAATTCAAGGGACGGGTGGTGCTGCTGACGTTTATCTACACGCGTTGCCCGCTGGCGGACTACTGCCCGCGGATGAACAAGAACTTTGCTGAGATCGACCAGGCGCTGGTGGCGGACAAGAAGCTTTACCGGGAGACGCACCTGCTGAGCATCAGCTTCGACCCGAAGTACGATACACCGGCGATCCTGAAGAGCTATGGCGGGATCTATACGGGCGGTGGGGCGGCGACGTTCGCGCACTGGGACTTTGCCGCGCCGCCGGAGGCTGAGCTGCCGGCGCTGGAGCAGTTCTTTGACGTGGGGGTAACGCCGGGGGACGCTGGGACGCTGACGCATTCGCTGTCGACGGCGCTGATTGGCAAGGACGGCAAGGTGCGGGCGTGGTATCCGACGAACGAGTGGACGCCGGCGGACGTGCTGGCGGCGATGAAGAGTGCGGTAGCGGGGTGATATACCCCCTCCCCCCGGGGTACTTTTTCGGAAGTATGCACTTAGCGCAACCTGCGTCTCCCCGGCTCAGGTTGCGTCCCGCCGTAGTCCTCTCCCTATTACCTCAAAGGTTAACATCCTCGACGCTCGGGGGTGGCCGATGAGAGACTTGCGAGCATGGATTCCAGCGCCTTCCTCGGCAGTGCTATCACCGCTCTTGTCCTCGGCTTATTGGCGGGAGGTGCGGCGATGAGAGCGAAGATCAATGCCGTGGTCGCCAATCTGATGGGGATTAGTGCCGGGATAGCCGGACATATAGGTATCGTTCATGCTGGACTGACCGATACGCACTTGGTTCATTGTTACCTTGTGGCGTTTTGGATATTTATCGCCTTGTACCTCGTGTGGCTGAATTGGCCGAATAAGGAGAAAAGCCCTATCAAGCCAAAATTGCACTTGGAACTAATGGCGGCATTCTATGACCGTCTGAGGATTCCGGGAGCACGCGAATCTCGGATCAATATCTACGCTTGCATACGCTTAACAAACCTAACGGAGTGCGAAACCCTCATAAAGAGCAGTAGGTTATCGCTCGCTATCGAAGGGCGAGAATATACAACAGGCGGAACCGACGGGGATCGCACGGTTGGTTTCATCCAACACAACACCGGATTTCGTTTAGGTGGAGATGTCGATAGGCAGGTTGAGGTTTACACGCCAGTCATGCCCCTAATTGTGTGCATACATCCTGGGATGCCACTTAAGAAGGGTATTCATAGAACGGGACTGGTCACATTTACGTTTCCCGCAATCCAAGATCAACCACTGCCGGAGCAGACTCTCTTGGAAGCAACGCGAGTCCGACTAGTGCTGACAGATTCCTTTGGCGGGGAACATGATTTGAAGGTTGCGACACTCGACATACCGTTTGGAACGATGTCTAGACCGGATTAGTCCTACTTCGCCGCTCTCTTCGTGATCTTCTTACGGAACGACGCCTTAACGGCATCCTTCCAGTCGCCTTTGATCTTGAGGCGATCTGCCACAGGTCCGCGAGGCTTTTTGGTCTTGGCGACTTGAGTTTGCTCTTCGCTCATGCGGTTTCCTAGAACGGTTGGATGGGTGCGCTGTACATCATGCGCTTGCCTTCAGCACTGCGGATCGCCAAAACCGTACGCTCTCCGTCATTCAGTTTACGCCCATTCCATAGGAAATCGAACTGCCAAAGATAGCGGTGCAGATAGTCTTTGCTGACGTTGTGGTAGACGCCGACGATGCCGCGCTTGACCAAGGCGAAGGAACTTTCGGCAGTGTTGGTATGAACCCCACCACGCGCATATTCGCCAGAGCCGTGATTGACGCTGTGATGGCCGCCAGTGAAGTGCTTTCCGATTCCTTTGTACCCGGTGTGCTCATCGGTGATGATGATGGAGTCGCAATGCACTTCCTCGCGGATCGCCGCCTTTAGAGTCTCACCCGTAACGTTGGCAATCACCCGTCGCCGTATGTTTCCGCCACGCTGTACGGCTGCGAATACTGGCGTCTTCTTTGTGCCGCGTCCGCGCTTGTGGATTCCAGTTCCTTTGCGCGGTTTGCCGCCGACGTAGGTTTCATCGCACTCGACTACACCCGTTAACGGCGGTTCCCCGGCGTTGGGGGACATTGCGTAGCGGATACGGTTCATCAGGAAGAGAGCCGACTTGTAACTGATCTGGCAGTGCCGCTTGATTTCGAGAGCCGATACACCCTTCTTCGAGGTTGCCCCGCGCCAGAACGCATACGCCCAATTCTTGAGTGGCAACCTGGATTCCTCGTAGACCGTTCCGATTCTGACCGTGAACTGTTGGCGGCAGTCTTTGCAACGCCACAGATACCGTTTATTGCGCGCTCCTGTCTTGGCGTCTTTCATCTGGTAGACATCCACAGAGCCGCAACGGACGCAGCATGGGGTATCGCCCCATCGCTGGAATTCAAAGAACTCGACCGCCGCCGTTTCGTCTGAGCAGGCCAGCGGAATGCTTTCGATGACATTGGACTTCGAGAGGCTATGGCGTGTCTTGTTCATGTACAAACTTTATACCTAACGCAAGGCTTGCGTCAAGTAAAAAGTTGGTGTTTTCTGCTATTCTTTCTCGGCGAGGAGATCACCTTAATGGAGAGCAAGGAAATAGAGAGAATCAACACTATTCATCGGGAACTTGGACTCTACCTGAAAGACATGCTTCAGGCCGATCTTGAGATGCGGCGCAAAGTCGCTGCTCTTCTAAAGCTAGTTGAACGCACTCCTCAATTGAAGGGAGATTTTCAGGCGTGCTTGCGGGAGACCCAGCAAACATCTGACAAGTCTCCTCATAAAGACTCAGGTAATTGGGAGACTGACGGTCAGCCTCGTTCTGCTTGGCTAGGAACCGCCAATCGACTTTTTGCGATGTTGGCAGAGAAGTAATTGCTTGCATCCGAGCACACTCCTTCGTATGATCTGAGTTGTGCGCCAGACCTAGACCCCGCTTGCAGGCGGGGTTGTTGCTTTAACGAGTGCAGTATAGGGCCTGAATCGCGGAAAATCTAGGGAGAATATTCGATGCAAATTCGTCTGTGTGTATTCGTTTTCTGTCTACTCTGCTTTGGCACATGCAGGGCAGAATCAACCGAGGAGATGGTCTCAGCGTGCCACGATATATCCGTCGCTCACGTATCCGGGGATCAAGCAGCGTTTTCGCGAACCTTTGACTCAGGAAAGTGCTGGGGAGCGTTTTCAGTCATTCAGCAGCAGTTTAGTTCGCCCGGATTTAGTATTTGCGCCCCGGGCGAAAGCACCCGTACTCAGTATGTAGTGATCTTCGTTGACTACGCAAAGCGGCATCCCGAACGCTATAGCGAAGACTTTTTACGGGTTACCGTCGATGCCTTGCGAGAGGCATTTCCATGCAAAGTCACGCCAGCGAGAAAGTGACTCCCGCCAGTTCCCGCTAAATACCGCCGAATCCCGCCCGTTGCGCTAAGTACATACTTCCGTACTTTTTTTGGCAAAGTCTAGTGCAGGCTTGACTTACGATTCTGTATATACAACGGTATATACTTTCGGGCTGCCGCCTAAACGGGCGAACCCGGCACAGAGGCCGGGCTCTTATTTAAGCTTACATAGCTATTCTAGCAGATTGACCATAACTCATCTGCTATCTAAATTATGCGTGTTATGAGAGAGATAGGCGATTTTGGGGCTTGACAGTGATTTAGGGGTGGGCTGGATTATGCTGGGGAGACGTACGGGAGGGTTTTGATGGCGAAGCTGACGATTGGGTTTGGGGTGGTGCTGATTCTGCTGGGGGCGTGGGGATTTATCGGGACGGGGAGCACGCATCCGACGGCGCTGATTCCGGCGTACTTCGGGCTGGTGCTGGCGTGGGCTGGGATTCTGGCGAACTCGGAGGATGCGAAGCGGCGGATGCTGTGGATGCATGTTGCGGTGACGGCGGGGCTGCTGGGGTTTCTGGGGGCTGGAGCGCGGGCGATTGTGGAGGTGGTGAAGGCGCATGGGGCTCCGCTGGGGGATGCGGCTGCCGTGGCGGTGAGGTTCCAGGTGGCAATGGCGGTGATTTGCCTGGTGTTTGTGGGGCTGTGCGTGCGGTCGTTTATTGCGGCGAGGCGGGGTGGGAAGCTGGCGGGGTAGAGACTAACCAGGGATTGCACGGATAAGAACGGATCAATGCGAAAGACGAACGCCAGCACAAGCACGAAAGGATTCCTTTCCGCTTCGGCGGTCAGTGATCGGTTGATCGAAGATCGCTTAGCGGGCCGTGTCGGCGGCGCTGAGAGCGCGGATCGCTTCCCGCAGATACTCCCGGACGGTATCGTCGCCCTCGGCCAGGAGGGCGCGGCGAAGCGTATCGGCCGCGCCGGTTGCGCGAAGAGACTGCAGCGTTTGTGCCGCTGCAATACGCACCGTTGGGTCCATGTCCGTGAGGGCCGAGACCGCGAGGGCTTGCGCCCTGGCGCCCTGCCCCCGATAGTTCGCCGCGCTCTGCAGAGCCAGAATCCGCAAGTCTGCATGGCGAGCGCTCTGTTCAACCTGCTCCACCGCGGAGAAGCAGGTTGGCAAGTCCTTGTTGGAGACGTAGCGCGCGGCATCCAGACGGGTGGTTGCAGGCACATTGAGGTTTTGGCAGAGCTGTTGCAACTTGTCGAGCGCGCGGCGCGAGTCAAGCCAGGTCGCCGCTCCCGCCAGATTGACTTGCACCTGAAGATCCGACTCGGCTTCGAGCGCGTCGATAATCGCCGGCAGCGCGGGACGGTCGTCCATGGCCGCCAGTTGCGCGGCGGCCAGGCTGCGCACCTCCGGGTCCGGATTTGCGAGGGCGGCAAGCAGGGCCGTCTCGGTGAGATCGATATGGTGCCGGGTCAAGCCATCGGCAAAGGTCTCCACCGGCGGAGTTGGGGTTCCGGCGAGCCATTTGGGCGCGAGCGGAGCCACCTGCGCGGGCGCAGGCGTACTCGTTATTGTCAACAGCGACCCAGCAATTAACAGAAGAAAGCATACCCGCACGTTCGCCGCCGAACTTCTGGTCGACAAGATATTCACCCCTCTATTCCTATTCAGACGTATCTATTGCAAATGCGTATGCTGCTGGAGCACGTTCTTTTTATGAAGCCGCTCCATCTTAGCGCAAGGGACTCCCGGGGCAGGGGATCGCGTACACTTGGGGTATATGGGTTCGTTCGGCGGGCACGGCATGGGCGGTGGGATGGGCGGCGGGGTGCCTTCGGCTGACCGGTCGAGCCGCGGAGCGGGGCGCGCCGCGAGCGCAGAGATGACGGCGAAACGGCCTAAGCCGCCGCTGAAGAAGGTGCTGCCCGAGGTGTGGGCGCTGATGCGGCCGCGAAAGTGGCTGATCGCGGGAAGTTTTTGCCTGATGGTGGTGAACCGGTTGTGCAGCCTGGTGCTGCCGATCTCGTCGAAGCCGTTTATCAACGACGTAATGCGCTACGGCAAGATGGCCGAGTTGCCGCGGATTATCGGGACGGTGGCGGCGGCTGTTTTCATCCAGGCGATTACCTCGTACGCGCTGACGCAACTGCTCTCGACCGAGGGGCAGAAGCTGATTTCGCAGTTACGGATGCAGGTGCAGGCGCATATTGGGCGGCTGCCGGTGGCGTTCTACGACGAGAATCGCACCGGGACGCTGGTAGCGCGCATCATGACGGACGTGGAAGGCGTACGCAACCTGGTGGGCACGGGGCTGCTGGATTTTGTGGGCGGAGTGATGACCGCGGCGATTGTGTTTGTGGTGCTGATCCACATCAACATGAGGATGACGCTACTGACGTTTTGCATTCTGCTTGCGTTCGGGCTGATTCTGCAGAAGGCTTTCAGGACGATCCGACCGATCTTCCGGGAGCGGGCGCGGATCAATGCGGAGGTGACGGGACGGTTGACCGAGTCGCTGGGCGGAGTGCGGGTGGTGAAGGGATATCACGCGGAAGAGAGCGAGGCGCGGGTGTTCGCGGCCGGGGTGAAGCGGCTGCTGGATAACGTGATTAGTTCGCTGACGGCGCAGAGCCTGATGACGCTGTCGTCGACCATGGTGCTGGGTGTGGTGGGCGGCCTGATTATGTATGTGGGTGCGCACGAGACTGCTGCGGGGCGTCTGAATACCGGCGGATACGTGGAATACACGATGCTGCTGGCGTTCATGATTGCGCCGATTGTGCAGTTGGTGAATATCGGCACGCAGTTGACGGAGGCGCTGGCGGGGCTGGACCGGACGACCGAGATCATGAATGAGCGCGAGGAGGATTCGGAGCCGCAGAGGACGGAGGCGGCGGGGCCGATCCGCGGCGATGTGGCGTTCGACAAGGTGGAATTTGAATACGAGCAGGGCAAGCCGGTGCTGCATGGGATCAGCTTCGATTCGAAGCCGGGGAGCGTGACCGCGCTGGTGGGGTCGTCGGGGTCGGGCAAGTCGACGATTATTTCGCTGATCTGCGGGTTCCATACGGCTACGAGCGGGCGGGTGCTGATCGACGGCAAAGACCTGGCGACGATGCGGCTGAGCAGCTACCGGCAGCAGTTGGGCGTGGTGCTGCAGGAGACGTTCCTGTTCGATGGGACGATCCGGGAGAATGTGAAGTTCTCGCGACCGGAGGCGACCGAAGCACAGGTGCTGGAAGCGTGCCGGATTGCGCGGGTGGATGAGTTTACGGAGAAGTTTCCCGACGGCTACGAGACGATTGTCGGCGAGCGCGGAGTGAAGTTGTCGGGTGGGCAGAGGCAGCGGCTTTCGATTGCGCGGGCAATATTGGCGGACCCGCGGATTCTGATTCTGGACGAGGCTACGAGTTCGCTGGACTCGGAGTCGGAGGCGATGATCCAGTCGGGATTGGGCTTCCTGATGAAGGGGAGGACGACGTTTGTGATTGCGCACCGGCTGTCGACGATACGGCGGGCGGACCAGATATTGGTGATCGAGGGTGGACTGATTGTGGAGCGCGGGACGCATGAGTCGCTGTACCGGATGGGTGGACGGTACTACGACCTGTACACGCGGCAGCATGGGCTGGAGACGAATCTGTTTCTGGCTCCGGGTGAGGGGGATAAGGTGGAAGAGGAAGAAGAGACGGCGGCGGGGTAGAATCCCGTGCGTTGTGTGTGAGTTGGGTGGTTAGAGAGAGTTGCGAGTTGAGGTTTGCGGCTGGTCGATGTACATTATGTACATGGCGCTGCATATCAACAACCCGGAGGTCGAGCAGAAGGTTCGAGAGATGGCGTCTCTAACTGGCGAAACCATCACCGAAGCGATCGGCAGGGCGGCGGATGAAAGGATTGCGCGGGCCCGATCTACGAATAGACCGCAGCGGACTCCGTCTGTCGACGAGATTCTTGAGTTGGTGCGGAGCTTTGACCTGCAGGCGATCAACAGCGACCTGAGTGACGACGAGATTTTGGGATTTGGTCCGGAAGGGTTCTGAGGAATGGTCGTCGATTCGTCTGCGCTGCTTGCGATCTTTCTGGAAGAGCCGGACGCGTCGATGTATCTTGCGGCGATCTTGAATGACCCGAAGCGGCTGCTCTCGGCGGCCAGCCTGGTGGAGACATCGGCTGTGGCCATGAATCGGCGACAACCGGATCCTATTGCTGCTCTCGACATTCTGATCGCTCGATTGGGATTGACCGTGGTTGCGGTCGATCACGAGCAGGCGTTGATTGCGCGAGATGGGTTCCGGCGATTTGGCAAGGGGCGTGACCGGGCGGGGCTGAATCTTGGGGATTGCTTTTCGTATGCGTTGGCGATTGCGACGGGTGAGCGGCTGCTGTTCAAGGGTGGGGACTTTGGCAAGACGGATGTTGCGGTAGCGTAACCTCGCCGATCTTAGGCAGGAGACAGTGATAGAGTCTCAGAAAATCAGCGGGGTTATTTTCCTGGGCGAGCAGGACGGGCAGGTCGAGCGCGAACTAAAGGCCGCGCTCGCAGATTTCTTACCGGTTCACCGAACCATCTCCTTAGTCTACCTTGCACGAGTTTCCTATCGAGAGACACCCGGCTCCGGTGTGGCACTTTGTTTGAGAGGTGGCAGCGAGGATGCTCCCGTGTTGGTTGCCGGCATCGGCGAGGTGTTTAAGAAACTGTTCAATCCGACCCAGCACCTGGACATTCTGTTCTTATCCGACTCACAGGTTAGCGAGTTGGAACGGGTGGCCAAGCCTTTTTACACGGTTCCTTAGTCGCACAGTTTGACTACGCCGAGTTGGGTGAGGAGGAAGGCGTAGTCGAAGGCGATTTCTTTTAGGTAGTCGTAGCGGCCGGAGGCTCCGCCGTGGCCGGCGTCCATGTTGATGTGGAGGAGGAGCGGGGTGGAGTTGGTTTTGAGGGTGCGGAGCTTGGCGATGTACTTGGCGGGCTCCCAGTACATGACTTGTGAGTCGTTGAGGCTGGTCTTGACGAGCATGGCGGGGAGGGGTCTATTGGCGAGGGATTCGAGGTTGTCGTAGGGCGAGTAGCTGAGCATGGTGCGGAAGGCTTCGGGCTGGTTGGGGTTACCCCACTCTTCGTACTCGGCGACGGTGAGGGGGAGGGTGGCGTCGAGCATGGTGTTCATGATGTCGACGAAGGGGACGTGGGAGAGAACGACGCGGAAGAGATCTGGGCGCATGTTGACGACGGCGCCCATGAGCAGGCCGCCAGCGCTGCCGCCTTCGATGGCGACGCGAGCGGGGGCGCCGTAGCGCTGGTTGGTGAGGGCTTCGGTTACGGCGATGAAGTCGGTGAAGGTATTGCGCTTGAGCTGCATTTTGCCGGCATCGTGCCAGGCGTCGCCGAGCTCGCCGCCGCCGCGGATGTGGGCGTAGGCCATGACCACGCCACGGTCGAGCAGGGAGAGGCGCGTGGGGGAAAAGGCGACGGGGAGCGGGTAGCCGTAGGAGCCGTATCCGTAGATGTAGAGCGGGTTCGTGGCGTCGCGGTGGAACAGGTCGCGGCGGTAGACGATGGAGACGGGGACGGGGATGGTTGCGGCGAAGGCTCCGCTCTTGACGGCGGCGGCCGCAACTTCGGTGAAGGCAGCGTTGGCGGCATCGCCAATGGGGGCGTCGACCCAGATGCGCTCGGAGGCGTAGAGGGCAGGATCGAAGCCGCCGGGGACTTCCTGCTGCTTGAGGAGTTTGGAGGCTCCGATGGGGGTCGAGGAGTCCGTGCGGGAGATGTTGTATTCGTAGACGGAGGGCGGCGAGACGAGGGAGGTGTAGCTGTAGCGGAAGGCGTCCGCGGTGGAGACGCGGTTGACGTGGGGGGCAGCGGAGTAGGTGGGTTCGGGGAAGGCGATGGGGATGGGGGCGGAAAGGGTTGGTGATGCGGGAGAAGCAGATCCCTCCGCTACGCTGCGGGATGACAACAAATTGGGGGCATCGACAAAGCGAAGGACTTCGAGGGTGGGCAGGCCTAGCTTGCGGCGGGAGGCGACGGCGAAGGACTGGAAGAGGTCGAAGTCTTCGAGGGGGTGCGCGGGATCGAGCGGGATGAGTTCGGTCCAATGATCGCGGCCGGGCGTGGCGGGTGGCGCGGTGACGACTCGGAAGTTTTTACCGGTGTCGTTGACGCGGATGTAGAAGAGGCCGTTGCGGTGGCTGGGGTAGTACTCCTGGTCGTCGAGGCGGGGGGCGATGATGCGGAAGTCGCCGGTGGGGTCGGTGGCGGCGAGGAAGCGGTATTCGTTGGTGGTGTGGCTGCCGGCCTCGATGAGGAGGTATTGGCCGTCGCGGGTTTTGCCGATGCCGAGGTTAAAGCGTTCATCTTCTTCGTGGAGGACGAGGGTGTCTTCGGTTATGGGTGCGCCGAGGGTGTGGCGGAAGATGCGGTCGGAGCGCTTGGTGGTTTCGTCTTCGGTGGAGTAGAAGAGGGTGCGGGAGTCGTCGGCCCAGGTGACGGAGCCGACACGTTCGGCGGTGTCGGGCAGATCGGTCATCGAAATTGAAAGGCCGGGACCGGTGCGGAGGTCGCGAATGTGGAGCGTGTATTGGCGGAAGCCGGTGGGGTCAGTGGAGTAGGCGAGCAGGTTGCCGTCGGGGCTGATGGCCATGGCTCCGAGGGACATGAAGGGGTGACCTTCGGCGAGCAGGTTGACGTCGAGGATGATCTGCTCGGGCTGGGTTGGGTCGAAGGGCGAGTTGGGGTCGGGGTTGGCGGCAGCGTGGCGGGCGTGGATGGGGTACTGGAGGCCCTCGACGGTGCGGGTGGTGTAGAACCAGTCGCCGAGGCGGTAGGGGACGGACTCGTCGGTCTCCTTAATGTGGGAGAGCATCTCGGCGTAAAGCCTTGCCTGGAGGCCGGCAGTGGGCGCCATGAAGGCTTCGGTGTAGGCGTTCTCGGCTTCGAGGTAGGCGATGACTTCGGGAGAATCCTTGTCGCGCATCCAGCGGTAGTCGTCGTGGAGCGTGATGCCGTGGAGGGGAGTGGGGGTGGGGTCGCGGCGAGCTACCGGCGGTTGGGCGGGAGGCGGTGCGGGCAGATGAGATGAACTGGGGTGAGGCATTGCGGGGAAGGGCTCCTGCGGTGCGTCGATGAAGATGGGTGTGTCCGGTGGTGCGCGATGAGGAAGAAGGATATTGCTAGTTGTGAGCGTATGGGGATAGGATAACCCTCCAAGTGGAGGGAGCGGGCGGCGGGTTCGAAATCAGGCGACTTTCACTGTGGTTTCAGTAACTAAAGTAGATGGTGTGCGGTGCGGAGGATTTGCTGCGCATTGCGGTTTTGGGTTATTTGGGCGCGTGAAGAGGTTGGATGGAAGCCAGATTCAGGAGTCTTGCCATGAATAAGAAGCGCGTAAGTGTTGCGATCGTTGCCGCGGCGGTACTGTTGCTGCCGGCGGCCCTCGCTGCTCAGACAGATCCCAACGCGAATATGAACCAGCCGCCGACCTTGCCGCAGCCGTCGAATCAGCCTGGAAGTCAGGCGGGCACGTCGCCGAGCGGGGCGCAGTCTGCGTCGATGCGGGACTCCCTGGGTGCTCCCGGAGAGATGGGGCAGCAGATTCTGGACAAGCAGTTTGTGCGCACCGCGGTGGAGGATGGCCTGGCGGACGTGAAGCTGAGCACGCTGGCGGTGGAAAAGGGCGGGCCAGACGTGAAGGAAGCAGCGCAGAAGATGCTCGACGACCACACGCTGATGAACAAGGAGATGGACGGGGTTGCGGATGCGCTGGGCGTGATGCTTCCGAAGAAAGTGAACAAGGACGTCCAGGCGGAGTACGACAAACTGAATGGTCTTTCGGGCAAGGACTTTGACACGGAGTATCTTACGTTCGTCGTGAAGGCGCACTGGCAGAACCTTCACGCCTTCTACATGGAAGCTTCGGTGGCGGCGGATCCCGATTTGCAGACGCAGGTTATTAAGGACATGGGGATGATGCACCAGCATCTGGGGCTGATGGCGAAAGCAGCCACAGCGGAGGGAATCACACTGCCGCCGCGTCCGCCGCGTCCGGCCCCTGCGAATACGGCGAAAAAGTAGCGAGCCGGCGAAGCAAGCGAGTCAGGGAAGAGGGCCTTCGGGCCCTCTTTTTCGTGGGTGTTTGTGTGCGGCGTAGAATGAGGCGAATGCTTCGGATCGCGCGTTGGCTGATGTTCGTCGTTGTACTGGGGGTGGTTTGCCCGGCGATGGGTGGGGAGTCGGTGGCGACGCTGCCGGAGCCAACTGGCTATGTGAATGATTTCGCAGGGGTGCTGTCGCCGGAGACGCGGCAGAGCCTGGAGGACCTGTGCACGCAGGTGGACCAGCGGGCGCACGCGCAGATCGCCGTGGTGACGGTCAAGTCGATGGATGCGGACAAGTCGGGGGCGACGCCGACGATTGAGGAGTTCGCGACGGCTCTGGAAGACAAGTGGAAGGTGGGGAAGAAGGGGACGGACCGCGGCGTGCTGGTGATCTTCGTGATGAACCCGCCCCCGGTTCACGGACGCATTGAGGTTGGGTACGGGCTGGAAGGGATCCTGCCGGATGGGAAGGTGGGAGACATCGGCCGGGAGAGGAAGCCAATCCTGGTGAGCGGTGACCTGAATCGGGGGATTTCCCTGGGCGTCACTGAGATCGCGCGGGATATAGCAGCGGACGCCGGAGTTACGTTGAGCGAGGGTGCTAACGGGCAGCAGGCGCAGTACAACTACCAGACGCCTCAAACGCAGGGGAATCCGCTTCCCGTATTGATTTTCGGCGTGATTGTGGTGGTCGTGATCGGGGTGCTGATTGCGACCGGGCACGTTGGGCTGCTGTTCTTTATTCTGTTCAATCTGCTAGGCGGCGGTGGTGGAGGACGTGGCGGTGGGTTTGGAGGCGGCGGCGGTGACGGCGGCGGGGGTGGGGGATTCGGCGGGTTTGGCGGGGGCGGTTCCGGAGGCGGCGGAGCGAACTTCTGAGAAGATAGGGAACAGGGATTAGGGAACAGGGATTAGGGAACAGGGAACAGGAACAGCGGGCAACTGCGTAACTATTGAAACGGAAAGGTGCGGGATTATGAAGGCATTGTGGGTTTTGCTGGGCGTGCTGGGGTTGATTGTGCTGGTGGCGCTGTTCGCCGGTGGCAGCTATGTGAGCGCGAGGAACCAGATGGTGCAGAAGAGCGCGGACGTGGATGCGGCGTTCTCGAACATCGATGTGGACTTGCAGCGGCGGGCGGACCTGATTCCGAACCTGGTGGCGACGGTAAAGGGCTACGCGAACGTCGAGGAGACGGTGCTGACGAACATTGCCAATGCGCGGGCCGGCCTGATGACGGCGCAGACGCCGAATGAGAAGCTGGCGGCAAACGACCGGTTGAATGTGGCGCTGCTGCCGCTGATGCGGATGCAGGAGAACTATCCGGATTTGAAGAGCAACGAGCAGTTCATGCGGCTGGAGGACAACCTGGAGGGGACCGAGAACCGGATCGCGGTGGCGCGGCTGCGGTACAACGCGGCGATCAAGGACTACAACGTATTCATCCAGCAGTTTCCGAACAGCATTTGGGCGAATATTGCGGGGTTCAAGCCGAAGACGGAGTACTACACGGCGGACCAGAGCTCGAAGGAAGCGCCGAAGGTGGATTTCTCCAAGTAGATTTGAGCAGAGGACACAAAGGCCGCCGGGAACGCCCGGCGGCCTTGTATTTTGCGACGAATCCGGTTATTTGAAGGAACTGATGCCGGACGCTTCGTTGTCCCAGATGTCGAAGACGGTGTAGAGCTTGGTGATCTGGAGAAGGTCGTGGACCTTCTTGGTGAGGTTGAGCAGCTTGAGTTCGCCGCCGGCATTGCGGACCGAGGTAAATCCGCTGACCAACTCGCCGATGCCAGAGCTGTCGATGTAGCTGATGTTTTCGAGGTTCAGCAGAATCTTCTTCGATCCCTTGGCGAGCACATCGTGGACGGCGTCGCGCAGCGTGACGCTGCCTTCCCCCAGGGTGATGCGTCCACTAAGGTCGAGGATGGTGACTCCGTCCACCTGGCGGGTTGCGACTTTCATGCTCATGCGTATGTCTCCTTTAGCCTTAAGCCGGCGGTTGGGCCGGCACTCGATGTTTGATGAGGGTCAATTCTGTGCCGGGATGCAACTGGCGAAAGTGTACCTCATCCATGAATGCTTTGATTAGGAATATACCCCGCCCGGAGCCGCGGAGGATGTTTTCGGGGGCCAATGGGTCTGGCACGGCGCCGGGATCGAGGCCGGCGCCCTGGTCGGTGATGCGGACGACGAGGGAGTCGGAGTTGGTCTCGAAGGTGGCGGTAATCTGCTTGTCGGGGCTGTAGGCATTGCCGTGAATGACGGCGTTGACGGCGGCCTCGCGCACGGCCATGGCGATGTTGGGCACGGTGTCTTCGTCGAAACCTGCGCGTTCGGCAAAATCCGAGGCCGCCCGCTCGACCCTGTCGACGCTTTCGATCGAGGAAGCGAGCGTTAGCGACATGCGGCTTGTGGTGGAATCAGGCAATATGTCCTTGGCCGACACTGGCCGACTGCCGCGGTCGGGTTGCAGCGATAATCGCAGTGTGCTTGTGGATGCCTCGAATGTCAAGGGATAGGGGCGGCGGAGGGGAAGGCAAGTGTCAAGGCGGGTGACAGCAGGCGAGCAAATGTGTTGGAGGGCGGTTGCCGCACCGTCGGCTGGGATAGGATGCGGATGAGGGGTTTTGCCCGGGCAAAAGAGGGCCACCTGCGCCGTATGACGAAACACGCTAGCCAGATGACGAGCATCTCCGCGTTAATGGGCGCGCCGGTTACGGATGCGAGCGGGCGGACGCTGGGGCATGTTCGTGAGTTCGTGGTGTCCCCGCCGGTGGATACGAACCATGTGCATGGACTGGTGCTGAGGCTGGCAGGCGCGGGCCGCACCGGCCGGCCGGCAATGGCTGCGGTGGTCGATCTGGAGATGACCGCAGCCGGGCAACTGCGAATGCGCGGCCAGGCGACACCGAAGCCTATGGCGGAAGAGGATTCGTATCTTTTCCTGGAGCGCGACCTGCTGGACCAGCAGATTATCGACGTGCATGGGCACAAGGTAGTGCGGGTGAATGATGTGGACCTGGTGTGGGAGGCGGTTGGCTCCGACGGGGCCGAGGGAGCGCCGTGCTCGGTGCAGGAGTTGACGGAGGGGTGCACGCTGAAGCTGCGGATTGCGGAGGTGGAGGTAGGCACGCGGGGTGCGGTGCGGAGGCTGCTTAAGGGGCTCCCCGGCGCGACCGTTGAGCGGGCTGCGGCACGATTCCGGACGAGCGTGATTCCGTGGGATTTCGTAGACCTGATCGAACGCGATCCGGCACGGCGGGTAAAGCTGAAGATCGAGCAGGACCGGCTGGCGAGGATGCATCCGTCGGACCTGGCAGACATTCTGGAGGACCTGGCTCCGGCGGAGCGGCAGGCGATCTTCACGTCGCTGGATGAAGAGGTGGCGGCGGAGGCGCTGGAAGAGGTCGAGCCGAAGATGCAGAAGTCACTGACGGAGGCGCTCGACTCAGAGCACGTCGCGGGCATTGTGGAGGAGATGGATCCGGCAGCGGCGGCGGACTTTCTGGCGGAACTGCCGGACGAGCGTTCGGAGGCGATTCTGGAGGAGATGGATCCCGAGGAGCGGCAGGATGTGGAGGAACTGCTGGAGTTTTCGGGGGATTCGGCGGCTGGAGAGATGACGAAGGACTACATCTCCCTGGGGCTGCGGGCAAAGGTGGACGATGCAGTGAAAGCGCTGCGGGACTTTGAAGGCGACCTGGAGACGCTGACGCACGTCTTCCTGGTGGACGAGCAGGAGGTGCTGCGTGGAGTTGTTCCGCTGGTGAAAGTGCTGCTGGCGCCGCTGGAGATGGAACTGACGCAACTGGCCGACGATCACATTGTTTCGTGCGATATCAAAACGAACGGGAAGAAAGTGGCGGAGCTGTTCGACAAGTACAACCTGCGCGCACTGGCGGTGGTGGACGCGGAGCAAAAGCTTGCCGGGGTGATCTACGCGGAACAGGTGATTGCGCAGTTGCGGACGAACGATTGAGATGATCGGCGGAGACTCCCACCCCTTGACGACGCCGGAGCAGGCAGACTCGGGTGCGCCCTCCGGGGCTGCTCGAGACCCTGTGCCGCTGAAGATTCTGTACGCCACGGGGTTGTCGCCGAATGACTCATCGCTTTACCGGCTGTGGGCGCTGGAGCGGCTTGGGCACCGGGTAGTTCCGCTGAATGCGTATGAGTATGTGCCGCGCAATAAGCTGATGGTGCAGATCACGGGCCGGCTGGCGGTGGGGCCTGCTGTGAGTCGACTGAATCGGGACCTTCTGAGCATGGCCGAGCGCGAGCGGCCCGACGTGGTATGGGCCGACAAGCTGCTGGGGATGCAGCCAAAGACGCTGGACAAGCTGCGCGCGATGGGGATTGCGACGGTTAGCTACATGATTGACAACGCATTTGGCCCGCGCAAAGACCCGGGTTGGCGACTGTATATGAAGGCCATTCCGCACTACGATCTGCACGTGGTGCAGCGAGATGCGAATATCGCGGACTTGAAGGCGCGCGGCGCTGGTGAGGTGATCAAAATACAGACCGCGTATGAACCTACGATCCATTTTCCGCCGCCGGCGGGATGGAACGATGCCAGCCGGGATCGCGAGGTGTCGTTCATCGGCACGCCCTACGACGACCGGGCCGATTTTCTGACCCGTCTCTGGCGCGAATACGGCATCAAGGTTACGATTTCCGGCACGGAGCGATTCTGGCGAAAGGCCCTCCCGGCCGATGCGTTTGCGGCGATGTTTCGCGATGGCGAGCTATTCCAGAAGCAGTACCGGGAAGGCATTTGGAGGTCCAGGATCAATCTGAGTTTTCTGACTCATGCCAACCAGGATGAGTTTGCGCATAAGAGCTTCGAGATTGCCGGCTGCGGCTCATTCCTGTTGGTGGAGCGCTCGCAGGGACATTCCGAGCGGTTTCGGGAGGATGAAGAGGCAGTGTTCTTTTCGACGATTGAAGAGTGTGCGGCGAAGATACGCCGCTGGCTGCCTGATGAAGCAGGGCGTGCCCGAATTGCAGCGCAGGGAGCAGTACGTGCGAAGGCAAGCGGATATTACAACGATGAGCAGGTCGCGGCGATTTTGCGCCGGCTGGCCGGACCGGTCGCTGAAGCGAGAGAGCGCGCGAAGCAAGGGTGACCGCGCTGAGTCAAATCGACCTTCCATTGATGCGGAACGGCGCTGCCTCGGCCAATCTGTTGCTCAATTCCGCTGCGTTTCTGCAGTAGATGGTATTGGAGGCGCCGAAGTGCTTCGACGGCAACGGTGTGAGCGCACGTGTGAATGGGTCATACGCGTGGGGTGCGAATCCGTTGCGATGCAGACGGTCGTGAACCGCTTGTTCATTGGGATTTAGCGCAGCGTCTCCGCCGTTCATTTCCACGATCAAAGCCAGCAGAGAGGGCTGGCGGAGCGTGGCCTCCGCACCCGCGAGCACCTCCGATTCCCATCCTTCAACGTCGATCTTGATGAGGGAGGGCGACTGGCCATCCAGGAGAGTGTCCAGGGTCTGCACCGGGACTTGAACGGATGGGCCGGTCCAGTTTTCGTCGGTGATGACGTGGTTCATGGTGTCCTGGTCGATGGTGAAACGGAGCGTCGATGGGGAACTGCCAAGGCCGATGTTGTGGGCGTGAGCCTTGGCGTCGAGGCCGTTGGTGCGCAGGTTGAGGCGGAGCTTGGCAAAGGTGGCGGGCACCGGCTCGATGGCAACGGCGGACGCGCCAATGGCGCCCGCAGCGAGCACCGTGTAGACGCCGACGTTCGCTCCGATGTCCACGAACAGATCGCCGGCGCGGAGCAGATGCAGGAGAAATCCGCAGTCCTCGAACTCGTGCAGGCCGGTGTAAATGTTCTGGGTGGCTCCGGTCATGCCTGGGGACACAACCAGGACCGTGTCGTTGACAAACGGCACCAGGACAGCGCCGGGGACCAGCCGGCTACCAATCTGCCATTTGATGAGACGCAGCAGCGCCGGGCCTTTGGCGGAATTGTTGAGCGGATGCCGGAGGATATAGCGGAGCGTGGAGATAAAACTTTTCATCGTGCGGATTCGCCCTTGAAACCATACTAAAGTAAAAGCAGAGGGCCACTTCGCTGCTCGGCGCGGGTGTCATTGACGGTTACGAACGACTATTTTGGGTGGAAAACGCGAGGAAGAGTGACGAAGGGATGATGAAGTTCTGGCGACAGTGGCGAGTGAGGATACTGCTGTTCCTGGCGGTGCTGGGGCCGGGGTTCATCACGGCCAACGTGGACAACGATTCAGGCGGGATCCTGACGTACTCGCAGGCGGGTGCGCAGTTCGGGTACATGCTGCTGTGGACGATGATCCCGATTACGCTGGCGCTGATCGTGGTGCAAGAGATGTGCGCGCGCATGGGGGTGGTGACCGGCAAGGGGCTGAGCGACCTGATCCGCGAAGAGTTCGGGCTGCGGATGACCTTCATCATGATGATCATGCTGGTGATCGTGAACTACGGCAACGTGGTGGCGGAGTTCTCGGGCATTGCGGGGTCGATGCAGCTTTTTCACGTGACCAAGTACATCAGCGTGCCAATCTGCGCGGCGATTGTGTGGTTGCTGGTGGTGAAGGGTGATTACAAGAGCGTGGAGAAGGTGTTTCTGGTCGCCAGTGTTTTCTATATCGCATATATCGTGACCGGCGTGGTGGCGCATCCCGACTGGCATGAGGCACTGAAGCGGACGGTGGTGCTGCCCGAGCGCGGAGTGTGGAGCGACAAGACGTATATCTATATGGTGATCGGCGTGATCGGGACGACGATTGCACCGTGGATGCAGTTCTATCTGCAGTCGTCGATTGTGGAGAAGGGGATATCGATCAAGCAGTACAAGGCGTCGCGGCTGGATGTGATTGTGGGCTGCTTCTTCACCGATATCGTAGCGTGGTTCATTATTGTGGCCTGCGCGGCGACGCTGTATGTGCACGGACTGCGCGATATTGCGGTGCCGGCCGATGCCGCGGGAGCGATGAAGCCGCTGGCCGGCGACTTTGCGTTCATTTTGTTTGCGGCGGGGCTGTTTAATGCGTCGCTGTTTGCGGCGTCGATTCTGCCGCTGTCGACGGCGTATACGGTGTGCGAAGGGCTGGGCTTTGAGAGCGGGGTGGACAAGAGCTTCAAGGAGGCGCCGTTCTTCTATTGGTTTTACGCGTCGCTGATTGTGCTGGGCGCGGGGGTGGTGCTGATTCCGAACTTCCCGCTGGTGCGGGTGGTGATCCTGTCGCAGGTGCTGAATGGCGTGCTGCTGCCGGTGATCATGATCTTCATGCTGAAGCTGATCAACAAGCATGAGCTGATGGGCGAGCACACGAATTCGCACTGGTTCAATGCGGTGGCGTGGGTGACGGCGGTGATTGTGATCGTGCTGTCGCTGGTGATGATGTGGAACCAGGCGACGGGCGGGTAGGGTTGGATTGAAGAAGGCTGGGCGGCCCAGGGCTAAAGCCCCTATCCTCACGCCAGCGGTTACCGCGGGCTGAAGCCCGCTGCTAATCCCCTTGGGAAGGCGGCGATAGCCCGAGACTAGAGGAGTTTGCCTTCGGAGAGGTCGCGGATTAGGCCGAGGTCGGCGGCGAGGAAGTCGTAGGTGGGTAGGGTGCTGAGCGGGGTCCACTGGACGGCGTTGAAGATGCGGTTGTTGAGTTCGCCGGTAAAGTCGCGGACCTTGAAGAACTGAAGATCGATGACGCCGCCGTTGCGATAGCGGTGGCGGATCTGGGCGACGCGGGGGCCGATGACGGCGGCGATGCCAAGTTCTTCGTCGAGTTCGCGGGTGAGGGCCTGCTCGGCGGTCTCGCCGAGTTCGATCTTGCCGCCGGGGAACTCCCACTTGAGGCTCATGGGCTGATCGGGCCGGCGCTGGCAGACGAGAACTTCAGTGCTGCCGCCGTTCTCGCCTGCGGCATCGCGCAGGATCAGCGCTGCAACGACCAGCCGGATGGGCTTGCCGTTTGCGCTGCCGTGACCGTCGAGTCTGCGAATACGCTCTTTCACTGGGGATTCTGTTTCTCCGTCATCGAAGTGCGGCGTCCATGCAACAAGCCTATCTACCTAACGGTAGACGAGCTACCCCTAGGTTAGACGAGCGAGGGACGGTTTGCGCATGAATGACGGCCTACTCGTTACGGGCGGCGGTTGGACGGACGCCCATGGCGCTGAGCTTGGTGCGGGCCTGGGCAGCCTCTGGTGAATTGGGGAAGCGCTGGATGAGGGCGCGAAGCTCGTTGATGCCGGCGTCGCGTTCTTTCATCGCGATCAAAGCCTGCGCCTTGTGCAGATGCGAGACCGGAGCCTTGACATTGCCGGGGTACTGGTCGAGGACCTGGTTGTAGTCCTTAACGGCGGTGGAGTATTTGCCTGCGTGGTAGTCGATCTCGCCAATGTAGAAATACGCATTGCCGGCGAGTTGGTCGCCGGGGTAGGAGTGGATAACTTGAAGGAACTCCTGAGTGGCGAGCGGATTGCGGGCGGCCATATAGTCCCGATACGCTGCGTTGTAGAGGTCGCCAACGGGTGGAGCTGAAGGCGCGACCGGCGCGACTGGAGCAGTGGGAGCATTGGCGTACGGGCCCTGCTGCGCGGGAAAGGGAATGTCGGGCGATGGCTTGGCACTATAGGCGACTGGGCCGGGCTGTCCCTGAGGCTGAGAGACGCCGGACGGGACGTCGGACGGAGCAGCGCCTGGGGCGGCGCCGGGAACGGAGCCGGCCGGGGGCTGGAGGTTTTGCAGAGCAGCGTTGATGGACTGGAGCTGGCTCTGGACCGCCTGCAGGCCCTTCTCCATGTTGTTGAGCCGCGCCTTGACCTCATCGACCGAGTCGTTGAGCGCCTGCGCCTGATTGGAGACCTGGTCCACCTTGCCGCTGGAGGCTTCCTGCTGGCTGGCGAGGCTCTTTTGCAGGTTTTCGATGAGCAGCGACATTTTGTTGACGGAATCGGCGTTCTGCTGAACGAGGTCCTTAAGGACACCCATGCGCTCGTCGTTGGACTGCTGGAGACGGGCGACGGAGTCCTGCAACTGCTGGACCTGGGTCTGAAGCTGGACCATGTCCTTGTTGACGGCGAAGGCTGGCGTGGCGGAGAGGGCGAGCGCGAGGATGGCGAAGGCAAATCGGGTGGGGATGAGGGCGCGGCGGTCGATCATAGCGAGTACCTCAAGGAACGAGTAGCTCAGGTTGAAGTGGTTCGCCGGGGATGCGGGAGCAGGCCAGTGCATCCCCGGCGATCCGGTTAGCGGTCGAGCGAAAACTGAGCGCGACGATTCTGCTGCCAGCAGGACTCAGTGTCTTCGGTGCAGAACTGTTTCTCCTTGCCGTAGCTGACGACACGAATGCGATTGGCGGCGACGCCTCCGTTGACCAGCGCGGTCTTGGCGGCGTTGGCGCGATTCTCGCCCAAAGCAAGATTGTATTCGGCGGAGCCGCGGTCGTCGCAGTAGCCGCCGATGACGATCTTGATGTCAGGATGGGAGACGAGGTAGGACGCGGCCTTGGTGGCTGCCGCCTGACCTTCGGGGCGCAGGGCGTAGCTGTCGTAGTCGAAGAAGATGTCGGCGACGTTCTGGTGGAAGGCTTCCTCGGAACCCATAGCGTTGCTCTCGCCCGCGGCTTCAGCGGGAACGGTAGGCGCGACGGGAACGCGGACGGTGACGCGGACGTTGGCGTCGGTGGTGCCTCCGTCGCCCTTGGCGACGAGGTGGAAGTTGGTGGAGGTGGACGGCGAGACGGTCTGGGTGCCATTGGGGTTGACGGGACCGATGCCGTCGATGGAGACGGTTGTAGCATTGGTGGTTCGCCAGTTGAGGACCACCGACTGACCCAGGTCTATGGCCAGCGGGTCGGCAGTTAGAGTGGTGGTGGGTGCTGGGGTGGGCGCGGTCTCGGTGGGGGCGGTGCTTGCAGGATTCACCGGGGCAGTCTTCTTGTGGCACCCGGTGATCGCTGCCATCGCGAACACGAGTGTGAGAGCCGCACGAACCGACCGGGTGCGGAGGAAATGGGTGGGAAAGGATCGAGTTTCTGTCATCGGTTTCTCCTGCATTGCAAAGGCTCTAGTCATCTTTCATGGTACTGAAAATCAATGATTCCGACGGTGGGGTTCCTTGTGAGTTACCACCGCCTTGGATGCGACGCGGCTACTTCCAACTCCAGTTCGGCATGTCGGCGCCGGGGCCGGTGAGCGGGCGCTTCTGGGTGCCATCGGCGAGCATGGACCAGATTCGAGTGTGGTCGGCGCGGCCGTCGGCGGAGTTCGCATAGGCGATATGGCGGCCGTCGGGTGACCAGGAAGGGAAGTCGCAGCGGCCGCCGTCGTGGCTGAGTTGCCACCATTTCTTGGTGGCGACTTCCATGATGTAGATGTCCTGCCCACCGGGAGCGCCAGGGCCGTACTTGCGGTCCCAGGCGAAGGCGATGAACTGGCCGTTGGGCGACCAGGAGGGTGAGGAAGCGTAGCCGCCGTCGGTCATCTGCTGCACGCCGGAGCCGTCGGTGTTCATGATGTAGAGCTGGGGCAGGCCGGTACGGTCGCTGACGAAGGCAATCTGGGCGCCGGTCTTGGGATTGTAGGTGGGCGACGATGCACCTTTGCGGAAGCTGGTGATGCGGCGGCCGAGGTTACCGTTGGAGTCCGCGACCCAGATGTCGAAGGAGCCCTCGGGTGCTGCTGCATAGGCGATCTCGTTGCCGCTGGGCGCCCAGGCAGGAGATTCGGAACTGGTGGCGCCGCTGGGGAAGTTGATGTAACGGCCAAGCAGCAGCGAGTACAACTTGAGTTGGAAGCCGTACTTGCCGAGCGTGGCGAAGGCGAGGCGGGAGTTGTCGGGCGAGACGCGCGGCGAGATGGAGATGGTGCCGAGGTGCGTGATGGCGTGCTGATTGGCGCCATCGTAGTCCATCATCCAGATCTCTTTGGCATCCTTGCCGAGGATTTTGACGTAGTAGATCTTGGTTTCGGCGATGCCGGGTATGCCTCCTCCGAGGCGCAGGATGATCTCATCGGCGAACTGATGGGCGATCTGGCGGGCGGAGTCGTCGGTGGGGTCCTGGTTATATTGGCGGGCGAATACCTGCGGGTACTGGAGATTCTTGGCGTCGTAGAGGAAGGCGTTGACGACCAGCTTGCCGCCGGAGACGGCGATGGAACCGAAGGCAACAAAGGCCGCGCTGGCGGGCGCGTTGGCGTAGTTCTGGACCTGCATTTCAGAGGGCGAGCCGGGGGAACCAGACGGCATCAGGCTCTTGGAGACGATGTCGAAGATGCCCGCAGTGGCGAGGTCGGCGTAGAGGGTTGCGTCGAAGGTCTGCTTGAATGCAGAGGTCTGCGAGTCGGCGGCGGCGGGCTTGAAGTCGGCGACGGCGATGCGGATCGAGATTTGTGCGCCGATGTTGGTCCCGGTGAAGACGTTGTCCTGGGCGAAGGCTAGCGGAGTGGAGAGAAAAGCAGTCAGCGCCAGGGCCAGAATGACGATGGTGGATTGAGAAAGGCTGAGGCACAGGCGGGATTTGCGGGTCGAACACTCCATGCTCTTTATGGTAGATGCTGGCGATGAATTCCCGGTTGTCTCAGCGATCAATGGTGCGGGGGAGGATCAAAGTAGTACGTGACGTTGAGGTGGGTCCCGGTGTACCACTCGGGGAGCGGCCCGAAGGTGTCGATGTGCTGGACGGCGCTGAGCGCGGTCTGATCGAGGGTGGCGTCGCCGCTGCGCTGGGCGATCTGGATGTGCGAGAGCGAGCCGTCGCGTTCGATTTGGAAGGTGATGTAGACACGATGGCCGGCGGCTTGCGGATCGAGCATTCCCGTGTACCACTGCTGGGCTACCTTCTGGGTGATTTGGCGGACGTAATAGGCGCCGCGCGCGCCGAAGCCGGCGTCGGATATGTTCGCGCTAAAGGTGCCGGCTTGGGTCTGGGTACTGCTCATAGGGATGTTGGCGGGAGCCTCGCCGGTAGTGGCCTTGTTGAGCTCGGGCGTGGTGGGCTGCGGATGCAGCGGAGGCGGGGGCGCTGGCTTGTCGGCGAGTTTGGTGGGTTTGATTGGGATGGGAATGGCGTTGGGCTCGGGCACCGCGACGGTCTTGGGCGCGGGCGGGGCGGGCGCAGGTGAGGGGTTGTCGGTAGCGAGGACGTTGTCCTGATCAGTTGCCACTTTTGGCGGCAGCGGGATCTCGCTGACCATGGTGGCCTGAATGGTGCCTGTGTTGGCGCTGGCTCCGCCCCAATTTTGGCCGGTGTGGAGGTACCAGGCGGAGGCTACGAGGAGCGCTGCGAGCGCACCGTGCAGCACAAATGAGCCGGCCAGGCCGCCGCCGAACGGGTCGTTCCGGATGGCGATGGCGGAGGTGCGGGTTGTGATGTCGGTTGGCATGAAAGTGCAGCTTTTAGCTATTAGTCCTTAGCTTGAAACAGAAGCATCGGTCTATTGCCCGGCAGTTTCGTCCGCAGGTTTGGACTCGAGCGGCTGGGTGACGATGCTGATGTTGGTGATGCCGGCCCGCTTGACGGCGTCCATTACCGACGCGAAAGCCTCAAACGGGACACGCCCGTCGGCGCGGACATAGATGACGCGCTTGGCGGGATCACTGCTGTCATCGCTGCGGAGTTGCGCGGTGAGACGGTCCAGGTTGATGGGTACGTCGGTCCCTCCATTGCGGCCGTCATCCTGCAGGAAGACATTTTGGTCCTTGTCGATGGTGACCACGGTGCGCGGCTGGGTGATCTGGTTGACCGCGCGCGTGTGCGGGACCTGGACGGCGATGCCCGATTGCAGCACCGGGGCGGTGAGCATAAAGATCAACAGCAGCACCAGAACGACGTCGACCAGCGGCGTGATGTTGATGTCGGCCAGCGCGGTCTGAGTGCGGGTCTGGCCACCGTTGCGCGTGGAGAAGGCCATTGCTAGAAGTTCCTCCGGCGCTGGACTGGGACTTCCTCGGGCGGGGGCGCGGCGGCAGGCGGGGCGAGCATGGCGGCGTTCTCGATGGCGTTGATCAATTCGCGGCCGAAGTCGTCCATGCGCGCGGCGAACTCGCGGAGTTGCCCGGTGAGTTGGTTGTATCCGACCAGGGCGGGGATGGCGACGGCCAGTCCGGCGGCGGTGGTGATGAGGGCGGCGGAGATGCCGGGAGCGACCGCGCGGAGGGTTGCGGTGCCGGTGGTGCCCAGGCCGTGGAAGGCGTCCATGATGCCCATGACGGTGCCGAAGAGGCCGACGAAGGTGGCTCCGTTGGCGATGGTGGCGAGCCAGGTCATGCGCGATTCCATGGAGGTGAGGGCTTCAGAGGAGGCGGTCTGCGCGGCACGCTCAAGAGCGATGGGATTGCGCGGCATGCCACGGCCGCCGCTCTGACGCTGGTACTCGTCGTTGATCTCCCCGAAGACGGCGACCAGGGGGCTGGGCTGGAACTGTTCGGCGACGGCGGCGATCTCGGAGAGGCGGCCGGTCTTGCGGAAGGTTCGAAGGAAGCGCTGGCTCTGCTTGCGCGCGCTGGAGAAGCGGCGCCACTTGGAGAGCATGATGGCCCAGGAGAAGACGCTGGCGAGCAGCAGGATGACGAGGACAGCCTGGGCGACCGTGCCCGAGTTGCGGACCATCTCGACGAGCGCGGAGCCGGGCGAGCCGACCAGTACGGATGAAGGCGGCGACACGGCGGAGTCATCCTGAAAGAGATAAAACGCGAGGGCGAGTGGGGAGGCGAGACCAGGCAGAATCATTGCATTTATTGTAAGGCGTTTGGGCGGGCGGGGCGGATGAGGGAACCGCCGGTGGTACGGGGATCGGCGGGGGGTGGGCGCGTATGCATAAGGGTCTGGGAAATTCGCTTGATCCGGTGCAGGGTGTGGCCTAGATTAGTGGGGGTCGCGCGTAGCGCACGGAGGCGATGTGAACTTACTGAAGAATAGGGACGGGGTGAATCGGATGGCAGGCAGGGGTTGGCAGGGAGTTGGTTTAGGACTGGTGATGTTTACCGCACTGGCTGGGACGGCTTTGGCGCAGGGACGGGGCGGCGGCGGTGGGCAGGGTGGTGGAGGTGGGTTCGGGCAGCCAAGGATGCCGGGAGGGCCGCAGGGTGGAATGCAGCCGGGAGCGCCGGCGCCGCAGGTTCTTCAACCGCCGACAGGAGGGACAGCGGCGAACCCTTCCGGGCTACCGCACGCAATGGGGGATGACACCCTTGCCCAGGCGTTGCAACGGGTGCTGATTGCGACGATGGCAACCAATGCGAGGGGTGAAGCATTGACTCCCTTGCACCTGCGCTACGAGCTGAAGATGGTGGACTACAAGAATAAAGAACACGCAGGCACCTACGAGACGTGGATCAGCAAAGACGGGATGCATACCGCGATCCATACCGATGCCTACGACGACAGCGATCTGACGAAGAGCGATGGTGTCTGGGCGAGCGAGACAGGCCTGCGGCCTCTGCGGATCATGGAATTTGCGGAAGTGCATATGATGTATCGCAGTGTGCTGATGATGGCCATGCGCGGAGATCAAAAGATGAAGCCGCGCACGGTGGATGGCGTCTCGCTCACGTGCGGAGGGCAGGACGATAGAGGCTCTGTCTGCTTCGACCCGGCGACTGGGTACGTCTCGGTGATCATCAAGGATCAGGAGAAGGTTGCCTACGAGGACTGGAAGCAGGTTGGCCCACTGCATCTGGCGGGCACAGTTCGCAAGAGCTTTGGGAAACATCTGCTGTTTGAGGCGAAGCTGGTTGATGCGGCGGCTGTAGTTTCGGCGGATGCGCTGGCCGTTCCGGCTGGGGCGATCCAGGAGCCTGCGGGTACGCGGATTGATGAGCAGCGCGGATTAGTGTTCCGTGTGGAAGCGCATCCACAGGTGCCTCCGTCGCAGACCAAGGCGCCGCAATCTCCGCCCCCGAGCGCCAGCGGCCAGGCGGTTGTGAGAGTTTGGGTGGATCAAAAGGGGATGGTTTCGAAGGCTGTGGTTGAGGATGCCGATGACAAGGAATCCGCAGATGCGGGCTACGGCCGGGCAACGCTGCTGGCCTATGTTCCGTACGTGCAGGATGGAAAACCTGCCGCCTTTGAGACCAGCTACTTTATGCGTTCGATGGGCGGCGGCGGTGGAATGGGAATGCGAGGCGGAATGGGGGGAATGGGCGGCGGGATGGGTGGCGGCGAGGGTGGTGGCGAGGCTCCGGGAGGATCGGGAAATCCGGCTCCGCAGTAAACAAGAGGGACGTGAGGCGCGGCTTGGAGACGCTGTTCGTATTGCTGTGGTGGCCGGTGAGTGACAACTGAGAGCATCCTGCACCAATCGGTTGTGCTGACGTGCTAGGCTTTCGGCATTGGGAGTGAGGCGAGAGCGAGCATGCTGCTGGAGTTGCGGGCGGAAAACTACGCGGTGATTGACCAGGCGGTGGCGGGCTTTGGGCCGGGGTTGAATCTGCTGACGGGCGAGACGGGCGCGGGCAAGTCGATCTTGATCGATGCGCTGGCGCTGCTGCTGGGTGGGAAGGCTTCGAGCGATATTGTCCGGCATGGCGCGGAGAAAGCCGTGCTGGGGTGCGTGTTTGAATCGACGCCGGGAGCGGTGGCGATTCTGGATGCGAATGGGATCGATGTGGGGGCGTTCAGCGACGATATTCTGTTGCGTCGTGAGATTGCGGCGGGCGGCAAGGGGCGAGTGTTTGTGAACAACCAGCCGGCGACGGTGGCGGTGCTGCGGGAGCTGGCGCCGGAGCTGGGGCTGATCCACTCGCAGGGGGAGACGCTGGGGTCGTTCGACCAGGCGCAGCAGAGGACGCTGCTGGATCGGTTTGGCGGAATTTCGACCGAAGCGGTGGCAGCGGCGTTTGCGGCGTGGCGGGCGACGACGGAGCGGCTGGCGGAGCTGCAAGCGTCGGAGCAGGACCGGCTGCGGATGGCGGATTTGTGGAGGTTTCAGGCGGGTGAGATTGCCGACGCGCAGATTCGGGCGGAGGACGAGGACGCGCAGTTGGAGACGGAGAAGCGCGTGCTGGCCAATGCGGAGAAGCTGTATACGGCGGCGATGAGCGCGCATGAGCTACTGTATGAGCAGGAAGGCTCGACGGAGGCGACGCTGGGGTTGGCGCTGAAACAGGTGGAAGAGCTGGCGCGGTACGAGCCGAAGTTTGCGGAGGCGGCGCAGCAGTTGGGCGCGGCCAAGGCGGCGGTGGAAGATGTGAGCGTTGGGGTGCGGGACTTTGCGGAGAAGACGCATGCGAGCCCGGAGCGGCTGGAGGAGATTGAGGACCGGCTGGCGGCTCTGGATAAGCTGAAGCGGAAGTATGGGGCGGGTGCAGTGACCACGCTGGCTGAGGTGATGCGATTTGGCGAGGAGGCGGCGCGGAAGTTGGCGGAGGTGGAGAATCGCGACGTGCTGCTGGTGGAGTTGAAGGCGCAGGAGGCGAAAGACGCCGTGGCGTACCGTGCGGCGGCAAAGGAGTTGACGGCGCTGAGGACTGCAGCGGCGGGACGGCTGGAGAAGCTGGCGGTGGCGGAGATCAACGACCTGGCAATGCAGGTGAAGTTCCGGGTGGAGGTGGTGTATGAGGAGGAGCAGGGAGCATGGACACCGCTGGGGTGGGACCGGATCCAGTATCGGATTGCGACGAATGCGGGTGAGCCACTGAAGCCGCTGGAAGAGATTGCGTCGGGCGGCGAGATGTCGCGGGTGATGCTGGCGCTGAAGGTGACAGTGGAGGAGAGCTTTGCGGCGGGCGCGGGCCAGAGAAAGAAAAAGGCGCAACTGCCGACGCCGCGCATGCTGGTGTTCGACGAGATCGACATTGGGATTGGGGGTCGGGCGGCGGAGGCGGTGGGTCGGAAGCTGAAGACGCTGGCGAAACGGCAGCAGGTGGTGTGCATTACGCATCTGCCGCAAATTGCGGCATTTGCGGACCAGCATTTTGTGATTGAAAAGCAAGAGAAGGGTGGACGGACGCGAACGACGATCCGGCGGATGGAGGAGGACGAGCGGACGCGCGAGGTGGCGCGGATGCTGAGCGGCGCGAAGCTGACGGAGACGAGTTTGGAGCACGCGCGGCAGTTGCTGAAGTCCAGCCGGTAGGGAAGACAGTGGCTAGTAGTAAGTGGTCAGCAAAAGGCCAGGCGCTTGCGGGTTTAATCTTGGCTTGCGGGCTATTTACTGCTTTATCCAGAGGTAGGTTATGTAGCCCAGGCAGACTACGCCGAGGGCGACGAGCTCGGGGAGAAAGCCACCAAAGAAGGTGTGCCAATACGCTCCGACGGCGATTCCCAAGCCCCACATCCCAAGCTTGAAGATGCCGGCTTGCCACCATTTCATGGTTATTGTCTTGAAGAGATTCACGGACAGCTCCTTGTTCGCTTGCATTGCCGTCTCAGCTTAGTCCTCAAGAGGCATCCCGGAGTGTCCGAAAGGATTCTTATTTCTCTAACGCGCCGCATTTTGCTGTGCCAGAGGCTTGAACCTGCGAGTAGAATGTGGTCGCTTCTGGAACCAGGAGCTGAAGCATTTGTAGGAGGCTTCCATGCAGAACACACCGGCAAAATGCGCTCATATGGCATGCAGTTGTATGGCCCCCGCGGGCAAGAAGTTCTGCTCGACCCACTGCGAGGATGCGAAGAGCATGACCACCCTGACCTGCCATTGCGGGCACCATGGCTGCGACGACAAGGCGTGAAGATTGCGTAAGTTGACGGCGGCGGGCTGGGCGGCATTCATGGGCAAGAGAATCCTGCCGGTGGAAGCCTTCCGCCGTCTGCTGCCGAGCGCTTTGGATACGTGAGGCAAGTTCTGTCGCGGGTAGGTTGAGGGCACCTGAAGGGGTACCCGGCCAGGTGTTGTGACCGGACCGGACAAGGTATACTGAATAACGTGACGACTATCACTCTAGACTCGCCCAGAACTGGTCTGAATGACACCGCCGCTCCCACGAAACGCGTTTTGCTGCTGAAGCCGCGAGGTTTCTGTGCGGGCGTGGTGCGCGCTATCGATATTGTGCAGATTGCCCTGGAGACGTTTGGCGCTCCGATTTACGTGCGCAAGGAGATTGTTCATAACAGCTATGTTGTGACGGACTTAGCGAAGAAGGGGGCAATCTTCGTAAACGAACTGGACGAGGTGCCGGAGGGGGCGCGAGTGATCTACTCGGCCCACGGCGTATCGCCGGCGGTGCGCGAGCGGGCCAAGGAGCGGAAGCTGAAGGTGATCGACGCGACCTGCCCGCTGGTGACGAAGGTACACCTGGAGGCGATCAAGTTTTCCAAGCAGGGCTATTCGCTGGTGCTGGTTGGACATCGCGACCACGAAGAGGTGGAGGGAACGCAGGGCGAGGCACCGAGCGTGACCCAGGTGGTGTCGACGGTGAAAGAAGTGGATGCGCTGGTGGTTCCGGACCCAGACAAGGTTGCGTATTTGACCCAGACGACGCTGTCGCTGGATGAGGCGGGGACCATGATCAACGCGCTCAAGAAGAAGTTCCCGAACATTGTGGGGCCGGCGGCGCAGGACATCTGCTACGCGACGGAGAATCGCCAGGTTGCGGTGAAGAACGTGGCGCACGGCGCCGACCTGGTGCTGGTGGTGGGATCGAAGAATAGTTCGAACTCAAATCGGTTGGTGGAGGTATCCAAGAACCTCGACACGAACTCTTATCTCATAGACTCGGCGGATGCGATCCGGCCGGAGTGGCTTGAGGGAGTGAACACGGTTGCTGTGACGGCGGGCGCGTCGGCGCCGGAGGTGCTGGTCCAGCATGTAGTTGATTATCTGCAGGAAATGGGGTACGGATCAGTCGACGAAGTGGAGGTGATGCCGGAGAATGTGCGGTTTGGGCTTCCACCGGAGATTGTTCAAGCGATTGCGTCGGCGCCTCCGACCCAGCAGTAGACCGCAATTCTAAGCGAGCCGGTTCTGAAGAGAGCTTGCGAATTGCCAATCCAGATCGGCCAGGCAGGATGCAGTCTGGCGGTCGCAGAGAGTTTGAAGAAATAGATGAGCACATTTCCACGGAATCCGAAGGCGGCGCCTGCGAAGACCGCGCAGCCGCGCTATGGCCGCATGGATGTCGGGCTGGGCCAGGTCTCGGATGGCATCGACCGGGCTACGGAGTGGTTATTGGGCCAGCAGCATGCGGAGGGTTACTGGTGCGGAGAGCTGGAAGCCGACTCGATGCTGGAGTCGGACTACATCTTTATGCACACACTGCTGGGGACCGGCGATCGCGGCAAGATGGAGCGTGCGGTCAACGAGCTTTTGCGCCATCAGAATGAGGACGGAGGGTGGAGCATCTACCCCAATGGCCCGTCGAATATCTCGCTGGGCGTGAAGGCGTACCTGGCGCTGAAGCTGATGGACTGGCCGGCGGACCATCCGGTTCTGGTGAAGGCGCGGGAGTGGATTCTCGCGCATGGCGGCGTGACCGGATGCAATACGTTCACCAAGATTTATCTGTGCGCGCTGGGCCAGTACGACTACGACGCCGTGCCTGCGGTGCCGCCGGAGATTATTACTTTTCCGAACTGGTTCTACTTCAACATCTATGAGATTTCGGCGTGGTCGCGGGCGATTCTGGTGCCGCTGTCGATCATCTACGCGAAGAAGCCGTTCAAGAAGATTCCGCCGGAGCAGGGGATTGACGAGTTGTTTGTGGGTGGACGCGTGAATGCCGACCTGCACCTGAGGTGGGACCGCAAACACATGGTGAGCTGGCGGAACTTCTTCCTGCTGCTGGACCGCATCACGCACTGGTTCGAACGCATTCATATCCGGCCGTTGCGGACGATGGCTTTGAAGATGGCGGAGAAGTGGCTGCTGGAGCGGTTCGAGATGTCGGACGGGTTGGGAGCGATTTATCCGGCGATGCTGAATGCGATTGTTGCGCTGGCGTGCCTGGGCTATACGCAGGACGATCCGCAGTTTATCCGTGCGATGGACGAGTTTGAGAAGTTGGGCATCGACAATCCGGAGGGCGAGCCGGGCTATGCGACGCCGACGTTCCGCATGCAGCCGTGCATGTCGCCGGTGTGGGATACGGCGCAGGCGGTTTATGTGCTGGGAGAGGCAGGAGTTCCGAAGGGGGATCCTCGGCTGCTGAAGGCAGCGGACTGGCTGCTGTCGAAGGAAGTGCGGCACAAGGGCGACTGGGCGGAGAACGTAAAGAATGTGGCTCCGGGCGGATGGGCTTTCGAGTTTAACAACGAGTTTTATCCGGATGTGGACGATTCGGCGCAGGTTTTGCTGGCTCTGAACCAGGTGCGCAATCCGCGGGAGCGGTATCAGCATGAGGTGTCGCAGCGGGCGTTGGACTGGATTTTCGCGATGCAGTGCAAGAACGGCGGGTGGGCGAGCTTCGATCGCGACAACACCAAGATGATCTTCCAGTACATTCCGTTTGCCGACCATAACGCGATGCTGGATCCGCCGACGGTGGATATTACCGGACGCATTCTGGAGATGCTGGCCAACTACGGCTTTACCCGGCGCGACAAGCGGGTGGAGCGGGCGGTGCAGTTTGTGCTGAAGGAGCAGGAGCCCGACGGGAGCTGGTTTGGGCGCTGGGGCGTCAATTATTTGTACGGGACGTTTCTGGTGCTGCGCGGCCTGGAGGCGATCGGGATGTGGAGTCATGAGCCGGCGATTGTGAATGCGGCGGAGTGGATTCGCATGGTGCAGAATGCGGACGGCGGATGGGGCGAGACCTGCGGCAGCTACGACGACCCCATGCAGCGCGGGATTGGGCCGAGCACGCCTTCGCAAACCGCATGGGCGGTACTGGGTCTGCTGGCGGCGGGCGATACGCGGTCGGATTCGGTAGCCAAGGGAATACGGTGGATGGTGTCGAAGCAGAAGTTGGACGGGAGTTGGGACGAGGCGGCAGAAGGACGCAATGGTGAGGCCGTGTATACGGGAACGGGATTCCCGCGCGTGTTTTACCTGGCGTACCACCTGTATCGGGATTACTTCCCGCTGCTGGCGTTGACGACTTACAAGCGGATGATGGAACGGGAAGCTGCGTAGGGGCAGTTGCTAGTTGCTGGTTGTTAGTTGCTAGTCGGTGGGTTGCAGCAGTGAGAAGCAGCGGCGGCTGAAAAAGGAGATTTATACATGGCGGTGCCTGTCTCGCAAGCTTGGACGGTGTCAACTTACGTGCTGAAGCAGAAGCTGAAAGGGCGCAAGAAGTATCCCCTGGTGCTGATGCTGGAGCCGCTGTTTCGCTGCAACCTGGCATGCGCGGGATGCGGCAAGATCCAGTATCCCGCGCACATTCTGAAGGCGGAGTTGACGCCGGAGGAGTGCTTCAAGGCGGCCGAAGAGTGCGGCACGCCGATGGTTGCGATTCCAGGCGGCGAGCCTCTGCTGCATCCGCGGATGCCGGAGATCGTGGCGGGACTGGTGGCGCGAAAGAAGTACGTTTACATGTGCACCAATGCGCTTCTGTTGAAGGAGAAGCTGCACCTGTTTACCCCGAGCAAGTACCTCTCGTTCTCGGTGCATGTGGATGGGCAGCGGGAGCACCATGATTTTTCAGTGTGCCGCGAAGGCGGGTACGACATCGCGATGGAGGGTGTGAAAGCAGCGGTGGCGGCGGGCTTCCGCGTGACGACCAATACGACGCTGTTTGACGGGGCCGATCCGAACAGCGTGCGCGCACACTTCGATGAGCTAATGGAGGTGGGCGTCGAGAGCATGATGGTGTCGCCGGGCTACACGTACGACAAGGCCCCGGACCAAAAGCACTTCCTGGGGCGGGCGCGGTCGAAGAAGTTGTTCCGGTCGATTCTGTCGAACCGCAAGAAGACTTGGCGGTTCAATGCGTCGCCGATGTTCATGGAGTTTCTGATGGGGCGCAAGCATCTGACCTGCACACCGTGGGGGATGCCGACGTACTCGATCTTCGGGTGGCAGAAGCCCTGCTACCTGCTGCAGGATGGTTACGCCGATACCTTCCAGGAGTTGATGGAGACGGTGGAGTGGCAGAACTACGGGACCGAGTCGGGGAATCCGAAGTGCGCGAACTGCATGGTGCATTCGGGCTACGAGGCGAGCGGGGTGAACTATACGTTCGGGTCGATCAAGGGGTTGCTGGAGACGGCGAAGGCGATCTTCTTCGACACGTATCCGGATGATGGCGCGATGAGGCTGCTGAACGAGTGGAAGCCTGCGCACCCGGCGCCGCTGGTGCAGATTGCTGCTCCTGCGGATGAAACGAGTGCTGCGCTTCAAGAGATTTCAGGAGACTGAGGAATGTCGACGCAAACGCAGGAAGCGGCGAAGCTGGATCAGCTTGCGCATGTAAGCCCCGATGAGATTGAAGTAGCCGCGGGGCGCGAACGCGAACAGCTTGAGGGATGGATGCCGGAGTTGGCGAGCGACGCGGAAGTTCGCGAGGCGCTGGAGAAGGCGTTCGACTATCGCGGCGATATTACGATTACGCGCAAGGATGGAAGCAAGGTGGAGGGGTATCTCTACGATCGCCGCACGGGCGCTACGCTGGCGGAGTCGGTGGTGCGGCTGATGCCGAGCAATGGGGCGGGCAGGTTGAACGTTGCCTACTCGGATATTGCGGCGCTGGCGTTCACGGGACGCGATACGGCGGCGGGGAAAAGCTTCGATGCGTGGGTGAAGAAGTATTGGGAGAAGAAGGCGGCCGGCGAGAAGAACATCCAGATTGAGCCGGAGAAGTTAGATTAGACTGGCCTTGATTTGGTCGCGGCACGCTCGATGAAAGTATTCCTGACAGGTTCCACCGGATTTGTCGGCAGCCATGTGGCACGGGAGTATGTGGCTGCGGGAGCGGAGTTGCGCCTGCTGACACGCGCGACCAGCAAGCTGGCGGCGATCGAGGGGCTGGCGGCGGAAGTGGTGGTAGGGGATCTGCGGCAGCCGGAGGCATTGCGGACGGCGCTGCGTGGATGCGATGCGCTGGTGCATGTTGCCGCGGACTACCGATTGTGGGTGCGCGATCCGAAGGAAATGTACGCGGCGAACGTAGATGGAACGCGCGAGTTGCTGCGTATTGCGCGCGAAGAGGGCGTGACGAAGGTGGTCTACACGTCGAGCGTCGCGACGATGGGCTTCAAGGCGGACGGGACAATTGTGGATGAGAGCACGCCGGTGTCCTTAGTGGACATGATTGGCGCGTATAAGCGGTCGAAGTTTATGGCTGAGCAAGAGGCGATTGCGGCGGCGAAGGCGGGACAGCATGTGATGATTCTGAATCCGACGACTCCGATTGGGCCGGGTGATGCGAAGCCGACGCCGACAGGACGGATCGTGGTGGACTTTCTGAACCGCAAGTTTCCCGCGTATGTGGATACAGGGTTGAACCTGGTGGATGTGAGCGAAGTGGCGCGGATGCATGTGGCCGCGCTGGAACGGGGGACGCCGGGTGAGCGCTACATTCTGGGGGGAGAGAATTTGACGCTAAAGCAGATTCTGGATCGCATGTCGGCGATTACGGGATTGCCGTCGCCGACGATGAAGGTGCCGCATGCGGTGGCGATGACGTTTGCGTTCTTTGATGAGACGATCACGGGGCGGCTGCTGGGCAGGGAGCCACGGGCGACGGTCGAGGCCGTGCGCATGGGGCGCAAGGTGATGTTCGCTTCGTCGGCGAAGGCGGAACGCGACCTGGGATTCAAGGTGCTGCCGGTGTATAACGCGATGCGGGCCGCGATCGAGTGGTTTGTCGCGCATGGCTACGCACCGCCATTGGCAATGGAGGCGCAGTGAAATCGCGTCCGGCAATTATCGCTGCGCTGCCTCGCGAGGTAAGCGCGCTGGTGAAGGGTTGGAAGCGGCGAGAACTTCCCGACCGCGTGGCTGTCTACACGAATGGCGATGCTGTGGTGGCGTGCGCGGGAATGGGTGCGGCGCGTGCGAAGATTGCGGCACAGGCGGCGATGGCGACGATGCCGGTGACGGCACTGATCTCAGTGGGACTTGCAGGTGCGTGCAACCCGGCGCTGGAGGCGGGGGAGATTGTACGGGCGGGCTTGGTGATTGACGAACGGACCGGCGAACGGTTTGAAAGTTCGCAGTTCGACCAGGTGCTGGTGAGTACAGGTACGATTGCCAGCAAGGGCGAGAAGGCCAGGCTGCGTGCTTTGCAGTACGCTGATGCAGTGGACATGGAGGGCGCAGCGGTGGCACGACTCGCACGGAAGCACGGTCTCGAGTTCCATGCAATCAAGGCGATCTCGGACGAGGCCGATTTTGAAGTGGGGGGACTTTCGCAATTCGTGACCGCGGACGGGCAGTTTCGCGAGGGAGCGTTTGCGTTGCATGCAGTGTTGCGACCGGCCATGTGGAAGAAAGTCATCGCGCTTGAACGCAACAGCAGCAAAGCACTGAGTGCGCTGACGGCGGTACTGAATGCGGAACTAGAGTGGCACAGAAAGCGAACCTGACGATTTTCCCCAGGGAAGAGAGAAATGTCGAACAAATCCATTGAGCCGCAAGCATCCGGAGTTGCATCAAGCCGAGGGGCCCAGATTCGCACTGCGCCGATCAGTGCTGCCCCGATCAGCGCGGAGAAGATCGGTTGCGACAAGATCAGCACGGAGCGGATTGGCGCGGACCGAATCAGTACCGACCGGATCAGCGCGGCGAAGATCAGCGCGAAACCGATTGTGACGCTGCCAACGATTCCAGCGACGATGCGGGCGGCGGTGTATCGCGGGATCAACGATGTGCGGGTGCAGACCGTCCCCGTGCCGGTGAACGCCGATGGGACGATTGGCGCGGGCGAGGTGCTGGTGCACATCGATACCTGCGGAATTTGCGGGACTGATCTTAAGAAGATCCATTCGGGGTCGCATTCGGCACCACGGATTTTCGGGCACGAGATGGCGGGAACGATTGCGATGGTGGGCGAGAGGGTTGCGGGGTTTGCGGTGGGCGACCGGGTGATGGCATATCACCACATTCCGTGCGGCAAGTGCTACTACTGCCGCAAACAGACGTTCGCGCAGTGCGAGACGTACAAAAAGGTGGGATGCACGGCGGGGTTTGCGCCGGCGGGTGGAGGGTTCGCGGAGTACATCCGGGTGATGGACTGGATCGTCGCTACCGGCGGGCTGGTGAAGATCCCCGACGACATTCCGTTCGAGCAGGCGTCGTTTATCGAGCCGGTGAATACGTGTTTCAAAGCGGTGAAACTGCTCGGTTTGCAGCCGGATGAGACGGTGCTGGTGATCGGGCAGGGGCCGATCGGAATTCTGCTGGCGGCGCTGGCGCGGCGGACGGGAGCGACGGTGCTGACCAGCGACCTGTACGCGGAGCGGCATGCGATTGCGGCGAAGTTCGGGCTGGACCGGCCACTGGACGCGCAGGGCGATGTAGTGGCCGCCGCGAAGGCAGCGACGGAGGGGCGTGGCGCGGACGTTGCGCTGGTGGCGGTGGGTGCGGACGCGCTGATCCGGACGGCGATGGATGCGATTCGGCCGGGCGGTCGCGTGATGCTGTTTGCCTCGACGCAGCACGGCGAGGCGTCGTTCGATCCGGCGGCGGTGTGCATGGACGAGAAGACGCTGATGGGGTCGTACTCGGCGTCGGTGACGATCAATGACGAGGTGGCACAGCTTGTGTTCGAGGGCTATCGCGATGGGAGCTTCGATCTGACGCGGCTGATCTCGCACCGGTTTCGGTTGCAGGAGGCGGTGAAGGCGATCGACCTGGCGTCCAATCCGCAGGCGGGGTCGATGAAGATCGTGATCAAGCCGTAGCGGAGATTGGGCTGGCCGAGAAACGCATTGACTCTGGTTCTGCGGCATGGAATCATTTCCGCGGACCTTTTGTGTTGCAGGAAGAGACCGGAAAGCTAGATGAAATCATGAAAGCTATTGGTTTGTTATGTGTCGCCGTGTGCCTGCTGGGTGTGACCAGCGGCCTTTCTACTACCCTGGGACAAGAACCTTCTCCGGGAGCGGCTGCGGCGAAACCGGCTGTTTACATTGCTCCTGGACGCCTTATCAAGCGGGTTGACCCGGTGTATCCGAGCGGCGCAAAGACGAAGTATGTTCAGGGAACGGTAGCGATGACGGCGACCATCGCGGCCGATGGAACGGTGAAAGACATTAAAGTGACAAGCGGGAATGTTCTGTTTACGAAGGCCGCAGCCGATGCGGTGGCGCAATGGAGATTCGAGCCGTACCGGGTAGAGGGCGTGGCAACGGACGTCAGCAGATCGATCGAAGTGAATTTCGCGCTGGCTTCGGGCGTTCCGCAGATCTCCGGCGACGTGGTCGAGCCGAACTCGATGACGCAGGGACCTGGGGCGGTTGGGAGGGCGCCATTGCCTCCGCCACCAGCGGGCGTGCTGAGAATCTCAGGCAGAGTGATGGCGACGATGCTGGATAAGAAGGTAAACCCTGTTTATCCCCCGGATTCGATTGCTGTGGACGCTCAGGGAGCCGTCGTACTGCTGGCGACGATTAAGAAGTCGGGCGAGGTGAGCGATGTGCAGGTGTTGTCCGGTCCGCAACGGTTTCGCGACGCTGCCATGGATGCGGTGAAGCAGTGGCACTATCAGCCGTACGTGATCGAGGGTCAGGCTGTAGACGTGCAAACCACGATCAAGCTGGAGTTTGCGCCTCCGGCGCATTAATCGCAGCCAGCGTTCCATTTTGAGTTGACGACCAAGAGAACAGAGACCGTTTTTTTGTCAGGTTCGGTGGATGCCGTACTATGCTTACGGCATGAGCGCAGCGAGTTTACCGGCACGCATCATTTACACAGTGGTTGCTGTACCGCTGGGGGGAGCTGCTGGGTTCTATTCCATCATGTTCCTGTTGCCGAAGCTGGTGGCCAGGTACCCTAATTTGGATTCGGGCATGAGCGGGCAGGAGATGTACAACCTGGCGGTGGCCGTGGGGGCGGGCGTCGCTTTTACGGCAGCGCTTCTTGCGTTGACTTTGCCCTGGATCCGACACAGAAAGCGCAGTGGCAGAGGGTGGCGAGTGGGATTGTCGTGCGTGTTGGTGGTGATTACGTCCGCCGGATTCGCGGCGGAGGTGCACCGGCTGATCCTGGACCTGCTTTTCGCCGCGTGGCTGGCATACACCATGGCGTATACGTTTGTGAGATATGGCGTGGTCGACGATGCGAGGCGGTCATCCTCCTCCCGGTATTACTGAGTTGGGTCGCATTTGCTGCGCAATTTGACCTGAGGTATGCCGGTGGTTAGACTTCTTAGTCGGCGCATGATCTGACCCGTGCTGTGTGTGAATGCCGCAAGTGTGCCTGGGATGTCGCCACAGGCGGGAGCAGCGCCGAACAAGAGGAGTAAAGGGACCCATGCTTGATCGAAACCGGCTTTTTCCTGCTGAACCAACCGCGCGCGCCATTGCTGTGAAGCTGTATGACACTGTTCGCGACCTGCCCATCATCTCACCGCACGGCCACACCGATCCGCGCTGGTTTGCGGAGAACAAGCCGTTTCCTAATCCGGCTGCGCTGTTCATTCAACCCGACCACTACATCTTCCGGATGCTTTACTCGCAGGGAGTGTCGCTGGAGTCGCTGGGAATCCCGCAGGTGGATGGCAAGGAAAATGCCGACCCGCGCGAGGTGTGGCGCATCTTTGCGAAGCACTACTACCTGTTTCGCGGCACGCCGACGCGGCTGTGGCTGGACTTTGCGTTCGGACAGCTTTTTGGCCTCACCGACCGGCTATCTGCCGCGAACGCCGATGAGTTTTACGAGATCATCGCGAAGAAGCTGCAGACGCCAGAGTTTCTTCCACGGGCGCTGTTCGATCGTTTCAACATCGAGGTTCTTGCGACGACGGACGCGGCGGTGGATTCGCTGGAGTTTCATCAGGCAATCAAGGCTTCCGGATGGAAAGGGCGGGTGTTGCCGACATTCCGGCCGGATGCGGTGGTCGACGCGGAGTACATCGGTTTTCAGGACAATTTGAAGAAGCTGGGTGAGGTGTCGGGAGAAGACGTCTCGACGTGGAAAGGCTACCTGGCGGCGCTGCGCTCGCGGCGGGCGTTCTTCAAGAAGAATGGCGCGACGGCGACCGACCACGGCCACCTGACCGCGCTGACGGCCGATTTGCCGCTGGCAGAGGCAGAGCGACTGTATGGGCGCGTCTACTCGGGCAAGATGCAGGCGGGCGACGTGGAGCTGTTCCAGGCGCAGATGCTGACGGAACTGGCCGGCATGAGCGTCGAGGACGGGCTGACGATGCAGTTGCATCCGGGATCGGTGCGCAACTACAACAGGGTGGTATACGAGAAGTTTGGCCGCGACAAGGGCGCGGATATTCCTTCGCCGACCGAGTATGTGCGCGCGCTGCGGCCGCTGCTCTCAAAGTACGGCAACGAGCCGAACTTTACGCTGATCCTGTTTACGTTGGACGAGACCGTGTTTACGCGCGAACTGGCTCCGCTGGCGGGACATTTTCCGTCAGTGAAGTTGGGGCCGCCGTGGTGGTTCCTCGACTCGCCGGAGGGGATGATGCGCTTCCGCGAGACGGCGACGGAGACAGCGGGGTTCTACAACACGGTCGGGTTCAATGACGACACGCGGGCGTTTCTGTCGATTCCAGCGCGGCACGATGTGGCCCGGCGCGTGGATAGCGCGTTCCTGGCACGGCTGGTTGCGGAAGGCCGGCTGGATGAGGCGGAGGCGTTCGAGGTGGTGAAGGACCTGGCGGTGAACCTGGTGCGCAAGGCATACAGGCTGTAGCTGATTCGCCGCGATGGCCTACCATGGATCGGTGAGCCGATTCTCTTTACGGACGTCGTGGGATGCAGGCGAGAGCAGCTATGCGGCGGCGGTGCGCGAGGCGCGGGCGTCGGGAAGGCGGCTGTACGACCTGACGGTGTCGAATCCGACGCGGTGCGGATTCGCTTATGACGCAGAGGCGCTGCTGAAGCCGCTGGGTGACGCGCGGGCGCTGGTTTACGATCCCGATCCGCGAGGGATGGTGAGCGCGCGCGAGGCGGTTGCCGGGTACTACGCGGGGCACGGAGCTGAAGTTCCGGTGGATGACCTGGTGCTGACCACGAGCACCAGCGAGAGCTACAGCTTTCTGTTCCGGCTGCTCTGCGACGCTGGGGACGAGGTGCTGGTGGCGCAGCCGAGTTATCCGCTGTTCGACTTTCTGGCGGACCTGGATGATGTACGGCTGCGACCTTACCCGCTGTTTTACGACCATGGGTGGTCGATCGACTTTGCCGAGTTGGAGCGGGCTGTGACGCTACGGACTCGGGCGATCGTCGTGGTGCATCCGAACAACCCCACCGGCCATTGGACCGGCGCGCGCGAACGGGAAGCGCTGGAGGCGCTGTGCGCGCGGCATGGGCTGGCGCTGATTGTGGACGAAGTGTTTCTGGATTATCCGCTGAAAGGCGGGCCGTTGCGGGAGCCAGCGGCGCGGAGCTTTGCCTGCGGGGCGCACCCGGTGCTGACGTTTGTGCTGAGCGGGCTGAGCAAGATTGCCGGCCTGCCGCAGATGAAGGCGGCATGGATTGTCACGCTGGGGCCGGAGCAGGCGAGGGCTGAGGCGCTGGGGCGGCTGGAGATTGTTGCGGACACATTCCTCTCGATGAACGCGCCGGTGCAGTTGGCCATGCCGAGTTGGCTGGATGGAGCGGGGAAGATGCAGCGGCAGATACTGGAGCGGGCTCGGGGGAACCTTGCCACGTTGCAGCGAATCGCGAAAGCGGCGCCGGTGCGGCTGCAGGTGCTGGTGGTCGATGCCGGCTGGAGTGCGGTGGTGGGGCTGCCGGGGTGCGCTGGGGAGGTGGATTGCGCGGAGAGACTGGTGCGCGAGCGGGGAGTGGTCGTGCATCCGGGCGCATTCTATGGGATGGCGGAGCGGAACCGGTTGGTGGTGAGTTTGATTGGGACGGCAGGGGACTTCGAGGCAGGCATTCAGCGTGCCACAACTGAGGTTTCCACAGGCGGAGAAGTTCAAGACTTGGATGAACTCAAGTAATAAACAAAGGGGCCATTTAGGTCATCAATTACATCGATAATATTATGTAAGTGATTGTAAAAGAATGCTATATAAGCTTCACTAAATGAGGAATGGATTGGTCTCCCGCTCCTCGCCAATTGTGGTTTTGGGGCCGTGGCCGGGGACAACTACCGTGGCGTCTGGAAGCGTGAGGAGCTTCGAGTGGATGGAGCGGATGAGGGCGGGGCCGTCGCCGCCAGGAAGGTCGGTGCGGCCGACGGAGCCGGCGAATAGGGTGTCGCCTGCGAGGAGCAGGTTCTCGGCGGGGAGATGCAGGCAGACGCTGCCCTGAGTGTGGCCGGGGGTAAAGAGAATGCTGCCGCTTAGGCCGGTGATGGCGATGACGCGGCCTTCTTCGAGGGTGTCGTCCGGCGGGAGGACCTCGGGGGTGGGCATGCCGAGCCAGCCGGCTTGCATATCCATCATCTTCACCAGGGGAAGGTCGCGCGGGTTGTAGAGGATGGGCGCGCCGGTGAGTTTCTTGAGGCGGGCGGCGCCGGCGATGTGGTCGATGTGAGCGTGGGTGATGAGGATCTGCTTGACGGTGAGGTTGTGCTTTTGGAGGAGAGCCATGATGCGGGGAATGTCGTCGCCGGGGTCGACGACGATAGCCTCGCGGGAGGCTTCGTCACCGAGGATGGAGCAGTTGCATTGCAGCATGCCGACGGGGAGGATTTCGTGGATCATCGGGGGCCTGCCGGCGAGGTTGCGGCGCAGGAATCCGCGGCGAAGGGGTTCCTCGGGGACTCAAAGTGAGCTGGGCCCATGCGGCTACTTCTTCTGGGTGGTCTGCTGGCTTCCGGAGAGGACGGAGTGCTCGCCGTTGGTGCGCGCGAGCAGGACCGTAAGCGAGATCGAGATGACCATGAAGAGCACCGCGCCCCAGGTGGTGAGCTTGGTGAGCAGATTGGCCGCGCCACGCGGGCCGAACGCCGTCTGCGAGCCCTGCCCGCCGAATGCGCCGGCGAGGTCGGCGGACTTGCCCTGTTGCAGCAGTACGACGCCGATGAGGAACAGACAGACGATGACGTGAATGACGACGAGGAAGATGATCATACAAATGTATTGTACCGTTTTGCCCCGCGGCCTGTCTTTCTGGCGGGGTCCCTGGCGTCAATTCAGGCTATCGCCCTGCCGCTTCTCTTCCCGGATTCAAGGGACCTGGCCTGGAAAGGCCTCCGATTGCAACGCACTACCTGTCGGTGCAGGAGTAGCACGGGTCGATAGACGCCTGGATCAGAGGTGTATCGGCAAGCCGGGCCCCGGCCACCATCCAGCGGATGGCCGGCATGTTTGCGAAGCTGGGAGTGCGTACGTGCACTCTGCTGGGGTTCCTGGAGTTCTCTTTCCACGAGACGCTGTACATGACCTCGCCGCGGGGTGCCTCGACGCGGCTGACGGCGGTTCCGGCGGGGAAGACAAGTTTGGTGTCTTCTGCGTGAAACTCGCCGGGAGGCATTTTGGCAAGCGCCTGGCGGAGGATGCGGCAACTCTCAAGAATCTCAAGTGCCCGCACCAACAGGCGGGCGCGCACATCGCCGGCGGTTTCGACCGGAACTTCGAATTCGAGTTCGGAGTAGGCCGCGTACGGCGCGGCGCGGCGAAGATCCTGGGGCACGCCGGAGGCCCGTGCGGTTGGCCCTACCACACCGCAGGAGACGGCCTTCTCGCGGGTGAGGATGCCAATGCCGGCACAGCGCGAGCGCGCGGTCACACTGGTTGTCAATATGGGGATAACGGTGCGGACAATCTCGCGTTCGAGCTGGTCGATGACGGGGAGCAAGGCCAGCGGGTCCGGGATGTCGCGATTGACGCCGCCGATCCGGTTCATCGAGTAGTTGACGCGGTTCCCTGAGATTGCCTGGAGCACGTCCATGACCTTTTCGCGCAGGGCGAAGCAGGTCATGAACATGGTTTTGAAGCCCATGAGTTTGCAGGCGATTCCAGCCCACAGCACATGAGAGTGCAGGCGCTCCAGTTCCGCCATGACAACGCGGATGTAGAGGGCCCGTGGAGGCGGCTGGAGGCCGGTCAACTGCTCCATCGCCTGGCAAAGAGTGAGGGTGTGGATGTTCGAGCAGATGCCGCAAACGCGTTCCATGAGGGCGATGACCTGCACGTAGTTGCGGGTTTCGGCCAGATGCTCGATGCCGCGGAAGTTGAAACCGATATGCAGTTTGGCGTCGACCACGGTCTCGCCTTCGCAGATCATGTCCAGCTTGTAAGGCTCTTCGAGCGCCGGATGGAACGGGCCCATGGGGATTTTGTAGCTCATCGGACGACCTCCTCGCGCAGGTTCACGCCGAGTTTGTCTCCTGGGCGCAGAAGGAGCGGCTCGTAGTCGCGGCCGAGGAAGTCCACGGCAAAGCCCTCGTGGACCTCGCGTTCGATCCAGTCGGCGGCCTCGCAAAGGTCGTAGATGCTTTCGATGGAGTTGCCGGAAAGGCGATAGGGAAAGCCCAGCATCTGGCCGTCGAGGTCCCAGTGATACTCCAGGCGAAAGCCTTCGCCGGCCGGCAACTGATAGGCGGTAATGGTGACGAAACGGGCGCTCAGGGCGTTCATTGCCTTGGCGAGGTTGCGCACATTCAAGGGGCAGGGATCGAGCCAATAGACGCCGCCCTTTTGGACCCAGGGTTCGGCGGTTCCAAGCTTTGCCAGAATGCTATCGAGCACGGTCATTACTGCGCCTCCTTGAGCGGGGCGGGTGGTTGGCCGCCGGCAACCGGCGCGGCCACTGCGGCCGGCTTGGGAGCAGGCGGCTTGCGCGCGATGGTGTAGGAATTCTTCAACGCCCCGATGGAAAGATACACGGGCGGACATGCAGAATCCTGGGTCAGTGCGTGGGTCTTGCAGCCCTCGATGCAGCGGCCGCAGAAGGTGCACTGGCCGGGGTCGTAGCTCCAGATGAATTCAGTCTTGGCAGCGGTGAAGGTGATGGCGCGCGCGGTGCAGCGGAACCTGCACAAGGCGCATCCGGTGCAGAGAGCAGTATCCATGCGCACCAGTCCGCGGTAACCAGCGCTGACTGGTGGCCGCGCGGGAAACCGAAGAGTTGCGGCGCCGCGCCGTACGTTCCTCCACATCATGGTGAGAATGTTCATGACCGGAGCCTCATGAAAAGCGCGGAAGAGATGAGCACAACCGCAAAGACAAGGGTGCACTGCCAATAGAAGCGCACGGTGGTATCGATGGCAAGGCGCGCCGTGGCGGCGGCGAGCACGGATAGCAGCAGCACGATTGCGAACGAGAGCGCGACGAAGATGGCGGCGCCGAGCCACCAGAGAGTGATATGGGGAACTGCCAGCGTGGCCACCAACCCGACTGTGGCAACCCACTCAAGTCCATGCGACAACTCCCACATTGCCAGTTCGGGGCCGGCGTATTCGGTGAGGGGGCCGGAGTAGATTTCCTGCTCTGCGTTGGGCAGCGAGAATGGATTGATATGCAGCTTGGCAGGAATACAGATGAGAATTGCCAATAACGCAAGGTGACGCATCGGCGTGGCCGGAAGCTGAGCCAGAGCTTCGAGACGGAATGTGTGTTGCGAGGCGGCGATGGAAACGATGGCCAGAAGAAAAACGATGTTATAGGAGACGGTCAAGACAGCTTCGCGCGCGGAGCCGATTTCGCCGAAGAGCGAGCGCGAAGAGAACCCGGCCGCGATGATGCAGATGGAGGGGAGTTCGAGGAGCGCGAGCAGCAAGATCAGGTCGCCGGCAAAGCCACCGGAGGAGGGAAGCACGGGGAGCAACCCAACCGCGCCAGCCGCGGCCGCTACGGCAATCAGCGGCCAGGCCCGCATTAGAAGGCCGTCAATACCGTTGCGGAGGGGAGTTGTTTTGCCCAGCAACTTGATGAAGTCGAAGAACGGCTGCATGAAAGGGGGGCCGATGCGCTGCTGCATCATGGCAACCGCTTTGCGCTCGACCCAGAGGAAGAACCATGCGGCGGGCACGGCGAACAGAAGCCCGGGGAAGATGAGCAAACGCGCCAGAGCAGTGGTTAGATTCATGGCTGCTTCTCCTCTGCGGCAGGCGGATTGTTGCCTCGCTCTGCGAGGATCTCGGCGGCCTTGGCCACACCCTGCAATATGGCGTCAGGACGTGGCGGGCAGCCGGGCACGAACACGTCGACCGGGATATGCCGGTTGAGTGGGCCAACGAGCACGCGGCTGTCAATGAAGACATTGGTGGTTGCCGGACAGGAGCCGATGGCCACCACAGCCTTGGGGCCGCAGACCTGGCCGTAGACGGTTTGAACCGCCTGTGCGGCTGTGCGTGTGACCGGGCCGGTGATGCACAGAATGTCGGCGTGTCGCGGGCTGCCTTCCAGGCGGACTCCCAACTGCTCGGCGTCGTAACGAGGTGTGAGGCTGGCTATCAATTCGATGTCGCAGCCGTTGCAACTGCCGGTGTTCATGTGAAAGAGCCAGGGGCTGTGGCGCCGGCTGTAGCACATCAATCGATTCCAGAGATTCATGGTCTACCCCCAACCAACAGGTGCAATGTTTGCGGCCAAAGCCCGGCAATGAGCAATAACACCACCAGCGCAAGGATGGTGATTTGCAATAGAAGCGGCTCGGCTGCCGGCGGGTCCAGGATTTCTGGATCGGAAGCCGGCGGGGAATCCGTGTTACGGGCAGGTCCCCACCAAATGCGCGTCAAGGCCAACACATACGCGATGAGTGCAAACGCGGACGAGACGACGAACGCTGCCAGGAGCAGAGGCTTGATCTGCAAGGCAGTCTCGTAAAGCCTCCAGCGACCGATGTATCCCAAGGTTGGCGGCACACCGAGCATGGCCAGCATTCCGAAAACGAAGCCGAAGGTGCTGACCGGGTAACGGCCCGCCAGTCCAGTGTGGTTACCGTCCAACACGCCTCCGGCCTCCGGGCCACTGAGACAAACGAACAGGAGTGCCTTGGCCAAAGCATGCGTGGTTGCCGCAACCAGCGCGCCGGAGGTCCCCAAGGCGTTGGCGGAGGCCAGTCCAAGCAGCAGGAAGCCGATGTCCTCGACGGTGGACAGAACCAGCAGGCGCTTGAGGCTGCGCTGCGAGAGCATGAGCAGTGAGGCGATCAACGACGTGGAGACGGCAATGGTCAGCCACAGTCCCCGAGGGGTAAAGAGAGCTGGCGAACCCTGTGCAGCAACATACAATTCGCCAAACGCGGCTATGTCGACCACGGCAACGATGAGCCCGAGAACGAGGGCAGGCAACTCGTCCGCCAGGCGGAGCAGCCAGAAAAAGAGCGGGACTGCGGCGAGTTTGACGCAGGCGCTGGTGATGAAGAGGGCCCGTGCCCATTGGAAGTCGCCACGATCCAGTAGCAGGTCGCTGGCAACCAGAGACAACGCAGAGGTCGCTACCGCCGCGACGTAGGCCAGCTTGGCGGAATTGGTGCGTGCGCTCTTCCACACCAAGGGGATGGTCAGCAGAGCGGCGAGTTCCAGGAGACCAAGCCGAAGCCATGGATTGGCCATGGCCAAGCCGGCGACGGCGGGCACGGCGGCTAGAATCATCCACGGAGCCAGGCGACGCGACGCGGCGCTCGCAAGAGCGACCAGGATCAATGCGCCTGCGGCCACGGCGCATGCGGCAACCAGCAGCGCGGGGACTAGGGGCAAAGCGTGAGTTCCAATGACTGCGGTGCCGGGCGCCAGCCAATAGACGCCAAGCGACAGCGCAGCCGCCAATGCGACTACTAAAATCGCGGCGCGACGCTCCATCCACGCAACCACGACCGCGAGCGCATGCGAAGTTGCCTGCAAGCCCTGCCAGATGGCGAGATAGACGCGATCTACGTTGGACCAGCGGAAGAATGTCTGCCAGTTCTGCGCAAATATCTGGGAGAAGTCGCTGGCGGTGAGCCTGGCATGGTCCGTCAGCGGCTCTCCACCGGTGAAGATTCCGCCTCCCGCGCCAGCCAGTGCGCCGGTCGCAATGGTGACGGGGCGTGCGACGTAGGCAATGGCGTAGATTGCACCGCCCAGCACCAGCGAGACTACAGCCAGCACCAGGCCGCCGGTGGTCGAGAAACTGCCCGCACCCGCAAACAGTCCAAACCACGTGACCTGCACACCGGCGCCCAGTCCAAGTGCGCCGAGGACCGGATTGAGGAGATAGTTCACGGCTAACTGCGGCGCGACACCCAGAACGATGCTGCCAGCGGCCATCAGTCCCATTGCCCACTGCATGGATAGGGGAGCCTCGTGGGCGTCGCGGGTCTTCTCCGTCAATGGGCCCAGGAACACCGCACTCGTAGCTCTTGCGCAGAGGAATACCGTGCCCAGGCTGACCACCCACGCCACCATGGCGGGAACGACCCAGCCCGCCTGCAACGCGGCTGCATAGAGCATCCACTTGCTGACAAAGCCGCTCATCAGCGGGATGCCCATCATGCTGCCCACGCCGATAAGCCACGACTGCGTGGTGCGCGGCATACGCTGCGCCAGGCCACCCAATTCGTTCATGTCGCGTGTGCCCGCGGCGTGCTGTACCGCGCCGGCGTTGAGGAACAGGCCGCCTTTGAAGAATCCGTGATTAAAACAATGGAGCAGGGCCGCGGTAATGGCTAGCGGCGTGCCGATTCCCAGACCCAGCATCATGTATCCGATCTGGCTCACGGTGGAGAAGGCCAACATCCGCTTCAAGTCGGTTTGCACCATGGCGTACATCACGCCTACGGCCATGGTGACGGTGCCCACCCAGATGAGAACTGTCCCCCACATGGCCGGCCAGGCGCCAAAGCTGTGCATGCGGGCTGCGAGATATACGCCGGCGGTGACGTAGCAGGCTGCGTGCAGCAGGGAACTGACCGGGGATGGGGCTGCCATGGCTTCGGGTATCCAGGTGTGCAACGGCACCTGCACCGACTTGGCGAGGAGGGCGACCAACATCAGGAGAAATATCCCGCCGGTGAAACTGTGTGCCACCTTGGGATCGGTCCACAGTGCGTTTCCGGTGCGGTAGTAGATGGTCAGGATGGCAGCCAGCAGGCCATATCCCGCGAGGTGAGTCATCAGCAGCACCTTGCGCGCGCCCAGGACAGCTTCGCGGTTGGTATACCAGAAGCCCACCAGGCTGAACGAACAGAGGCCAATCACCTCCCAGCACAGATAGAAGAGGAACAAGTTGGCACTGTAAACCAGCGAGATAAAGCCGCCGATGAAGAGCAGCATGGTGCAGTAGAAGCGAGTCGCGGCGCGATCATGCTCCATGTAGGCGACGGAGTACAGGAGCACGAAGGCTCCCAGGCCTGCTCCCATCAATGCGAAGAGGACACTCAGCGCGTCCACATGGAGGGCCAGGGAGAGCGGTCCGTCCCACCGCAGCAGATTGAGGTCAATCGCGCGGCCTGCCTGGACCAAGCGCACCGTGCCGGCAACGGCGAGCAACGCCGGCAGCGAAGAGAGTACAGCGACTATCCCTTTCGCGCGCGCGGAACACAGGCGCGCGATGAGGATTTGCAACGCTGCGCCGAGCAGAAGCGAGCAAGGCGCGACCAGAATGAGCGTCGCATCGTTTATCGTCGGCATTATTCCCTCCGCCGTCTTGCCGAGCCACCGGCCACAGCCGGGTGGCACTATTTGCGGGCGCTATGCGTTGTTGGGTTGCGGGAGCGCCCGGCTACGGCTATCTGCCTGTGGGGCGCTGGCAGCCAAAACTGCCGTAGGAATTCAAACTGCTTCTGCCACGCGCCGCAGCGGTATGCCGAATTCGGATCGAAAGATATCACCCAGCTATTGGCGTTGCCTGTGATAAGCATCACGATTGATTGAGCAGTGTTCGCCTGAATCCGGATGAGCGAGAGGTGTTTACACGAAGGGTTCCGGCCGCAAAGGAAAGAGCCAACCGACTAGCTTATGCGGCATTGCCAGATGGCTTCTCGCCTTTCAGAACCTGATCGATAGTCTCGATGTCGACCAATCCGTTGCATCCGTAGATTGCTGGAAGCACCTTTTTGGGAGAGTAAGTTCGACGGAGTTCAGCGACCTTTTCTGTGCCAGCGCGGTAGGACGGGAGATACATTCGGCCCATCAGGGGATGGCGCCCCCAGGCTCCGGATAATTTGTCGGCGCGTTCTTCAGTGACCAGGAAATCGCGCCGCAGCGTGGCCTGCACTTCGGGCTGCGGCCTGCCTTCGCCCCAGGTGAGATACGACGACTGGTTCTTTGCATCATCCTGTAACAGAGCCAGCAGCACGCCGATCTGCGAGTCTTCGTCGGGCAACTGGTCGACTTCGGTGACACCATTCGCGATCAGAATCGCATTGTTGGCGATTCCCTCAAACAGAGTGGCGGCGCGCGTGTTCATGGTGAGGACCGTGGCCTCGAATCCGGCTTTTCCGCGGACATACAAGTCCTGCAGGTAGGCAAAGGTGGTGACGTGTCCCGGTACGACCTCGTGACTTACGAGTTGCTCAAACTCCGGATAGGAGATCTGCAACGAAGCATTGATCTCGTAAGCCGCTTCGTATTGCGGAGTGCCATCGGCGTTGCGCGCCCGGCCGATGTAGTTCATCGAACCGGAAAACCAGGCGTCCTTGATGGGCAGGAAGTCGATGTTTGCGCGGGGAACTCGCGCAAACTCCTGGGGAAGGTACGGCAGCAGGTTCTTTTGGCTGAGGTTGTCGAAATGTGCGATGACGGCGGCGCCGAGTGCGCGCACCGATGCCATCGGGGTTACACGGTCGCGGCGCCAGGCATCGACTCCCTCCTGTAGCCCGCCCGAGTATCCGGCGCGGCCAAGCAGTTCGGCAACGCGTTCGCGTTTTCTCTCCGGCCTGGAAGGCTCAGGCGGCTTGGCCGTCGACGCTTCAACCGAGCGAGCGTACGGCACCGGGTCACCCTTGCCGAGAAGCTCCAGGGCCAGATCCAACATGGTCTCCAGAGAAACCGCCATCCCGGCGAGATAGGACTGGCGCAGGGTCCCCATCTTGCCTGCTTCCTGGCGGATTCCGCGGATTCCAGCGATAGCCTTGGGAATGTCCACCTGGCGTAGATATTCCTCGACGGCCTCCCGATCGACGCTCTTGCCCGCGACGCCGCCGGATTCCCGCAAGCGCGCTGCTGCCGGATGCGTGTAGGCAGCCGGCATCGGCTCATCGGAAAACCAGGAATCGGCGATGAATCGTCCCGTGCCCGAGGGGCATAGAACGTCACCGCCCCAGAGTGTATCGATGCCGAGCACGGCGTCGGCAACGTACTTTCCCGCTTGGTCCATCAGGTCACCTTATCTTTCTTTAGAGAACCGAACCAGACATACAGACAGAGGCCAACAAAAAGCAGCGCGGACACGGATTGAGAGACGGGATCGTGAGCATAGAACGGGGTCTTGATGAGATCCTCGCGAAACCCTGGAATTAGCCGCAGTGCCGCACCTAACACGCCCCCGAGTGCGCCGCCTGCCATCAGTCCCGAAGCAATGATTACGCCGCGCTCACGGATCCCCTTGCCGTGCGCGCCTCCGGCTTTCTCGGAACGCTTGTTCAGATAATGCGATAAAAACCCTCCCACCAAGGCAGGAGTGTTCAGTTCCAGCGGCAGATACATCCCCAGAGCGAAGATGAGAGAGGGCTGCCCGAGCATTTCAAGAACCAGCGTAACCATTGCGCCCACGCCGAACAGGAGATAGGCGACTGGCTGGTGGCTCATGAATCCCTCCACCAGGGCCTTCATAATGGAAGCCTGCGGCGATGCCAGAACCGGCCGCAGGTCTCCTGGTATCGCTTCTCCGAATTGAAAAGTATGGGCCAGCATGACGATGGTCAGGCCGGCGGCAGCCGCCGAAGCGAGGATTCCGAGAAACTTGACCTTCTCCTGCGCCGCCGGCGTGGAGCCGAGCCAATAGCCGGTCTTCAGGTCGGTGATGAACTGCCCGGAGATGGAAAGGGCCGTACAGACCATACCGGCGATAGCCATCACGAAGAACATCCCGGTGGTTCCCGAGAGGCCGAAGCGCAACAAGACGACCGAGGAGATGATGATGGTCAGCATGGTCATCCCCGAAACCGGATTGCGGGCCGTTGTGGCAATGGCGTTGGCTGCGACCGAGGCAAAGAAGAACGAGAAGAGCAGCGTCAATCCCAGGCCCACGGCGACTACCGTCCAGGAGACGGCAAAATATCCAAAAAAGACGGCCACGCCGATCGCGCTGAACACCACGCCGAGAAGGACAAAAACGATCGGTATGTCGCGGTCGGTGCGGTCCGTTTGCGCGGCCTCGCCATGGCGGAAGGTACGCAACGCGATGGCAAAGGATCCGGCAACAATCCGCAACGATTTGATGATGCCGATAATGCCGGCCGTGGCGATGGCCCCCACGCCAATAAAGCGCACATAGTTGCGATAGATATCGACGGCGCTCATCTTCGCGATCGGAATTGTGGCGGGGTAGACGGAGGCGTCCAGGTGGCTGCCGATGAACCAGATCAACGGGACCAGAATGAAGTTGGAAAGAACGCCGCCGGCGCAGAGAATCATCGAACTGCGCAGACCCATGACATAGCCAAGACCCAGGATGAAGGCTATGGCGTCGAATTTGAAGACCATGCGAGCCCGTTCGGCAAGAGAGTGCATTACCGGAACGAACTGAAAATCCACGTACTCCTTCCACACTTGAAATGTAGTTACGAAAAGGTCGTAAACGGCCGCGATAGCGGTTGCCTGCAGCAGCAGCTTGGCCTGAGAACCGCCTTTCTCTCCGGTAAGGAGCACTTCGGTGATAGCTGTCGCCTCGGGATATGGAAGCTGGCCGTGCATCTCATGCACGAAGTACCGCCGCAGGGGAATAAGGAAGAGAACACCGAGACAGCCGCCCGCCAAACAGATGAAGATGGTCTGCACCGGGTGAGGGTCGAGGTGAAGAATGTACAGCGCGGGGAGCGTGAAAATGGCGCCGGCAACCACGCCACCGGCTGCGCCGCCGATTCCGGTGATGATGACATTTTCAAGCAGGCTCGACCGGCGTTTGTAGATGCGGGCCAGACCGATGGTAAGGATGGAGATGGGGATTGCGGCCTCCATCACCTGGCCAACCTTCAGCCCCGAGTATGCAGAAGCAACCGTGAAAATCGCGCAAAATGCAACGCCCCACAGGACCGAGCGCAGCGTAAGCTCCGGCACCTTCGCCTCTGCGGGGACTATGGGCTGGTAGGAATCCCCAGGCTTCAGCGGCTGATAGGCATTTTCTGGAAGAGACTTTGTTTCGATTTCGGGCATCGATGGATGATACCCCTATCGATGCATAAGGTCGCGGGCAAAACAAAAGCCAGCCTTTTCGAGTTGGCCGGGTAGGAATACTGGGTTTCAAGTTGGTGCGGAGGAGGGGACTTGAACCCCTATGCCTTGCGGCGCTAGCACCTCAAGCTAGTGCGTCTGCCAATTTCGCCACCTCCGCAGGGAGCCTGACACACGCGCAAAGTGCGGCAGGAGCGACCTTGAATCCGATGGTTAGTATAGCATTCCTGGTCGCGCCGACGTGCTGGTAGCGCGTTGGGCTGAGCGTTGCATCGGAGGGATCGGTACCCTACACTGAAAGTTGTCCCGGGAAACGACGGGCGGTTAGCTCAGTTGGTTAGAGCGCCTCGCTTACACCGAGGATGTCGGGGGTTCGAGTCCCTCACTGCCCACCAATTCATCCATCGATCACAAATCATTTGCTGTTGCCACGCTGATTGCCTTCGTCGACAATCAGACGTTGCGCTGGGCGTGTCTGGCGCAGCAGTGAACGGATGAAGGGGGCTTTCGTGGAGATCAATCGGCGCGATTTCGTGGCACTGTCGGCGACAGCTGCGGCTGCGGTGTCTTTGCCTGGAGAGTTGTTTGCAGCGGAGACCCAAGCTGGGGCCGCGGTGCCCTGGCATCAGAAGATTCGACGCGTTGGGCAGCTCAATATTACGGAGCATGACCCTGCGGTACTAAACGTCGAGGAGTGGGGCGACTACTGGGCCAGCTTGAAGTGCGATGTGGTTTTCGCTTCGGTGACAGGCATCATTGCCTACTATCCGACCGAGGTGCCGTTCCACCGGCGCAGCCAGTACCTGAACGGGCGAGACCTGACGGGCGAGCTGGTGGCGGCCGCGAAAAAGCGGAATATGCGGGTGATCGCGCGGTTCAGCCCCGACCTGAACTGGGGCGACGCGCTGGAGGCGCATCCGGAGTGGTTCAAGCGCGACCGGCAGGGCCAACCGATTCCGCATAGCGAAGACAACCGGCTGTACGAGACGTGCACCTTTACCACCTATATGACGGAACACATGCCGGCGCTGATGCGCGAGGTCAACAGCCGGTATGCAGTCGATGGGTTCTTCACCAATGCGTGGCCACCGATTGGCCGGGCGCCGGAGTGCTACTGCGAGGCCTGCAAGGACCTGCCTCACTACGACACGCCCGCGTATTGGGAGAAGTTTACCCAGCGCGTGGTCTATCTATGGAAGATGTGGGACGCGATCGCAAAGGAGAAGGGACCGGACAACCTGTTCTTCGGGAACATGGGCGGGGCAATTCAGGGCGGCCCGAACATGAAGGCGCTGACGGGCATTGCTGAATGGTACAACTGCGACAACCAGGGACGCGGAGGATTGGAGGAGGCGATCTGGGGCTGCACGTTGCAGGGGCGCGTATGCAACGCAATTCTGGATGGGCACACCGCGACGAATGTTACGGCTTCCTATTCGACCGGCGTTCCGCGGTGGAGGAACATCCATAAATCCACCGACGAAGCACAGATGTGGCTGGATGAGACGGTGGGGAGCGGGATGGTGCCGTGGTACCACTTCATCGGCGGCGAAGAGGGACTGGGGGCCGACCGGCGCTGGCAGCAGCCGGGACGCGACTACTACAACTGGCTGGCTAAGCACGACCAGCACTTCGTCAACAAGGCGACGGTCGCGGACATTGCGGTGGTGATGGGCCAGAGCACGCAGCGCTTCTACCGGCATGCCGACCTGGGTGACCCGATGATGCACATCCATGGAATCTACATGGCGCTGCTGGAGGGTCGCTTCTTGTTCGACTTTCTGCATGAGCAGGACCTGACCACGGAGAAGTTGAAGAAGTACAAGACTGTGATTCTGCCGAACATTGCGCTATTGAGCGATGCCGAGTGCGCCGCGCTGAAGCGCTTTGCCGAACAGGGCGGATCAATCATGGCCTCGTTTGAGACCAGCCTGTTCGACGAGAGCAACGAGCGCCGCAAAGACTTTGGCATCGCGGATATCGTTGGCGTTCATGTGGCGGGCGAGCCGCGGACGCGCGTAGGCAACGCGTTTATGGGGCGGATCGAGCGGAGGCATCCGATTCTGGATGGCTTCGACAACACGGACTGGCTGCCGGGCGCGCAGTGGCTGCAGCCAACGGCGCCGGTGGAGAATCCGGTGATGACGGTGATTCCGCCGTATGTGAATTACCCGCCGGAGCTGGCCTATCCGCCTCCTCCGCAGAAGACCGACATGCCGGACCTGGTGGCGAAGGAGAATGGGCAGAGCCGGTTAGTCTACTTCGCGGGCGATATCGAGCGGACCATGTGGCAATCGGGTAACACGGACCTGAGTATGCTGCTGCAGAATGCTGTGCGCTGGGTGTCGAAGGGCGAGTCGCCGGTAAAGATTGCGGGGAAGGGATTCGTCGAGACGTTTGCGTGGGAGACGCAGGCGGGCTTCGCGGTGCATGTGCTGAATTACACCAATCCGGGAGCGTTCAAGGGGTGGATACGCGAGTACTACCCGATCGGGGAGCAGCATGTGTCGATGGCAATACCGGCGGGACGCAGAGTTTCGCGCGTGGAGTTGCTGCGGGCAGGGAAGGACGCGCCGTTCCGGATGGTGAATGGGAGAATCGAATTCACGATTCCAAGCGTTGAGGATTACGAGGTGGCTGCGCTTTACGCGAAGTGAACTAGATGCCGAAGGGCCAAACTTCCTGCACAGTCTTCGAGAGAATCTGCGCGTGGTCTTGGGGTGCGAGGAAGTTGAGGTGGTCGCGGTAGAACGCGACCGTCTGCGCGTAGGACTGCTTGGGAAGGGAGATGGGCCAATCGGTTCCGGCCATAAGGCGTTTCGCGCCGAAGGTTTTGTAGAGGCGCTGAATCTGTGCGATGGCGTCCGGATATGGGTAGGGCTGCGTGGAGAGCGACCACGCGTGCGAGATCTTGACGAAGAGGTGTGGGTAGCGGGCGAGGGCGAGCAGGAGATCGAGTTGCTCGGGGTGGTCGAGCGGTGAATCGGCCATGTGGTCGATGACGATCTGGAGGTCGGGGTTGGCCTCGATGAGCGGATGCAGTTCGGGAAGGCGCGCAACGGGGATCAGCAGCGTCATGGGGACTTTGAGCTGGGCGCAGCGGCGCCAGAGCGGAGGCATCAACGGGCCGGTGATCCAATCGCCTGCGGAGCCGGCGGCCGGGCTGAGGCGGACGCCTCGGAAGCCCTGCGTTTCGGTGAGGCGGCTGAGTTGATCGGGCGCGGCGGGGTCTTCGGGATTAACACGGCAAACGCCGTGGAAAGTGCTCGGGTAGCGCTTTAGCACTGAGGCGAGGTAGGAGTTGTCCCACTTGTAATGGATGACCTGAATGATCACGGTGCGGAGCACTTGGTTGGCGTGCATCAGGTCCAGCAACATTTCGACGGAAGCGTCCGCTGGCGATGGGTGCGCTCCGGCGGCGAATGGGAAGGCCGGGTCCGTCTTCCACACGTGAACATGAGAGTCAATGAAAGGGATCGACGAGGTTTGCGTCTGCGCGATGAGGCGCGGTAGGAGTGCCGTGGCGGCTGAGGCGGCGAGGAATTGGCGGCGGTTCCACATGGTGATCTGGAAGTGTACCGCGTTGCGCTGCATAGGTGCTTCCGGAACGCAACAAGAGAGCCCCACGTCTTCGGTCGAACGTGAGGCTGGTTGTCCCGCGGTCGCTTAGAAGCCGCGATCAATCGCCGCGGTCCTGGCGATATTCGGGTCTTCCTTGACGATTGGCGCGGTGGTGAGGGTGAGGGATGCCGGAGGAGCCCCGGTGGCGGTGGCGGTGACGGTTACACTGCCGGAGATACCTGTGGCCCGCAACAGGGCAATGGCATGGCCATCGTACAGTTTGCGCTGTGCTGCCTGGAACGGATCGTGGTCCATCATGTTGCCGTTGTCGACGGCGATGATGGACGCAGGACCGCTTGCCGCAAAATGAATCACCGTCGTCGAGTCGGGAATGCGCGTTCCGTCCTTGTCGACCAGGGTCGCGGTCACAGTGCGGACGTCGTTCCAGTCGGCCGTTAACGGCATAGTTGGTTTATCTGCGGTGAAGACGATTCGCGCCGGCTTGCCCGCGGTCTTCAATTCGTCGATGGCAACGATCACGCCACCACTGTGCGCAACTGCCCTCAACGTCCCGGGCTCGAACGGGACTTTGAACGTGATGGGGTTGGCGTCTGAGTGGAGCTTCTCCGTGCCCAGCGACTTGTCGTTCAGGAAGAGCTCGACTTCTTCAGCGTTGGTATACACTTCAACGTTCTCGGTGTGGGGCGTGAGATCTTTGGGAGTCCAGTCGGCCAGCAGCGGTTGCGAAAATCGGACCGTAGGATCGAGCGGCGGCGCGGTTGCTCCGGCGGCGCGGGGAGTTCCCCCTGGTGCGCGGGGAGTTGCCGGCGCCGCCGACTGATCAGAGCTGGCGGCATTGGCATAGCCAGGATCGACAGGCGCGGCGCGGACGACGGCGGTGCGGCGCACGATAGCGACCATGGGCGTGTCGGTCCACCAACTCTGACGCTCGTAGGCGCGTTCGTGTGGGAGCGCGGTGGAGAGCAACAGACCGGAGCCGGAACCGATGGTGGGCCAGCGGCCAGCTTCACCCAGGTAGTCGATGCCGCTCCACAGGAACTGACCGGAGTACTCGGGGTGGTCGCGCATGGCGACCCACTGGTTGCGGTCGTGCGTGTTCTCGGTGCCGATGATCTTGCGTGTGGGCTTGTCCGCGTGGGCCTTCAGAATCTCCTGCTCGCGGTAGTTCTGTCCGATCACATCCAGCAAGTCAGCCAGGCCGTCCTCGTAGTCGTGGCTGGCGTTCGGACGAAAGAGCGCCTGGGTTACGGGGCGCGTGGGATCGTACTGGTGGAAGGTGGCGACGAGTGACTTGAGAATGGGAATGGCGACATCCGGCTTCGGCGTGTCGTGAATCTCGTTGCCCGCAGACCACAGAATGATGCTGGGATGGTTGCGGTCACGCATCACGGTATCGGTGGTGTCGCGGATGGACCAATCCTTGAAATAGAGGTGATAGTCGTAAGTATTCTTGCCGACGGTCCAGCAGTCGAACATCTCGTCCATCACCAGGAAGCCCATGCGGTCGGCTAGGTCGAGAAACTCCGGTGCGGGCGGATTGTGCGCGGTGCGGATGGCATTGACGCCATATTTGCGCAGTTCGGTCAGCCGCCGCTCCCACACACCGAGTGGAACTGCGGTGCCGACCGCGCCGGCGTCGGTGTGCAGGGCTACGCCGTAGACCTTGTGATGGACGCCGTTGAGGAAGAATCCCTTGTCGGCGTCGAAGTGGAACTCGCGAATGCCGAAGGGAACATCTTCTTCGTCGACGGGTTTGCCGTCGCGCAGGAGGGTAGCGTGGACGGTGTACATCGCACCGTGGCCGACATCCCAGCGATCGGGGTTGGCGACCGTGGCCTCGACCTCCAAATCGCCATTGGCGCCGGGTGCGAGAACCAGCGGCTGCGCCGACGAGATATCCTTGCCGACGACAGCGTTGCCGTTTGGTGCTGTGAGGCGTACGCGCAGCGAAAGTTTTGCGGGTGCAGCGGACTCATTGGTCACCGTGCTGCGGATGTGGATGGTTGCCGAGTCAACCATGACTACGGGGGTGGTGACGAATGTCCCCCAGGGAACGATGTGGGTGTCGCCGGTGGTGACGAGGCGGACCTGGCGGTTGATGCCGGCGCCGGGATACCAGCGCGAGGCGGGCTGCTGGGAGTCGTCGACGCGGACCGCGATAACGTTGGTGCCGCGATGAAGGTGTGGCGTCAGCTCGTAATAGAAGCTGACGTAGCCGTAGGGCCGGTGGCCGAGAAGCTCGCCGTTGAGGTAGACGTCGCTATTGGCCATGACACCGTCGAAGACGATGAAGGTGCGGCGCGCTGCCGTGGGCGAGGCATCGGCGGCGGGAACCGTGAAGGTCTTGCGATACCAGCCGATGCCGGTGGGCATAAACGCACCCGCCCCGCGCGAGGGGGCGTCTTCCTTCGGCGGGCCGGCGATGGACCAGTCGTGCGGCAACGTTACCAGCTTCCACGATGAGTCGTCGAAGCCGGATTTCTCCGCGCCGGGAGGATCCGACTGAAGGAAGCGCCAGCCAGCGGTGAACTGCTGAATGACGCGCGCTTTCTGTGAGGTTGCGGGTGCGGGAGTGGATGCGGCGCGCAGCAGGGACGGGAGGGCGATGAGTGCGGCGACTAGAACGATTCGGCGTAGCATGGTGCTCCTGTTAGTCAAAGGATTGCAAGGGCGCGCGGGCTGCGCCACCAGGTTATTTTTCCGTCGTCGTTGGTTTCGGCGGGGTGGGCGCGAATTTCGCGGCGAGTTCAGGCGTGGATACCGCATCCTTGAGGTCGGCGGCCTTGGCGACTTCGACGGCAAAGACATAGCTCGCGCCGAACATATTGCTGGTGAAGAAGACGTACTTCTTGTCGGGCGAGAAGCGCGGATTCGGTTCGGCGTGGTAGTCCTGCCACGCCATATTGACCAGGTGTTCTGAGTGGAAGACGCCGGGCTGGAAGAAATTCGGATCGTTGAGCGCGCCCTCGGTGTTGCCGATCATCTGCGGACGGAAGAGTTCAATCCACTCGCCGTCGGGGGCCTGCGCGACCTGCCCAACGTCGCCGCCGTCGCCGCAGAACAGGTCGAGGTCCTGGGTCAAATTGAAGTGAATTGACCACTCGTTGCGCTGCAGGTGGTAGGCGACGCGCTTGTGGGTTTCCAGGTTGTAGCTGGCGACGAAAAAGTCTTCACCCTTGGGGTACTGCCAGTCGTACCAGATGGTCTTGCCGTCGAGGCCCCAGAACTCGTGGCCGGCGATCTCCATCACCATGGTGCGCTTGTGGACGAGCGTGTTCTGGGTGCCGTCGGTATGGATGAGCCAGATGCGATCGACCTTCTGCCACATACCTTCGTGGCAGTACATCAACAGCGTCGGGTCAGTGGGCGAGAAGAGCAGGTGATTGACCCAGTCGGTGGAGTGCTGCAGCATCTTGATGGTGCCGGGCTTCTCGCCGTTCGGACCGGGCTCCAGCCGGATGGTGAACAACACCACGGGAATGTGTGCGGCAAGCCGGCGCTCCATCATCGCGCCCTTGTCGTCGGATTGCACGTTGGCCGCCCCGAGCCTGGAATTCGCCGCGTTGGCGTTGGGAGCCTGTCCCGGCGCACCAGGGCCGGCCTGAGCGCCCGGACCAGCGGGACCGACTGGGCCGCCCGCTCCACCTGCACCGCCGCCCCTGCCGAATCCACCGGCCTGCGCAGGCAGAAAGGCATTGGGTGCATTGGGATCGCCGCCCGGGCAATCGGCCTCGTTATAGGTGCCGGCGCCAAGGGTCTCGTCGGCGTTGACGCTGGAGATGCTGACGCGCGGCGGAAGATCGATCAGCTTGCGAATCTCGCCGGTATTGGTGTCGGCCTTGTAGACCGCGTTGCTGCGAGTGACGGGATCCATGCGGGTAAAGAAGATGCTGTCAGTTTTGTGGCCGGCGACGATGGCGCGCGCCCCGCCACCGAAGCCGCGGCCGCCACGTCCTGCTGCCGTGGCATCCGTCCCGGCCGGGGCGGCGGGCGGTGGCGTGTTCGGCACCAATATCCGTGCCGTCATGGTCGCCAGGTCGAGCACGCGGATGCCATCGGGCGAGTTGTAGACCATCTGCTTCGAGTCCGGGGTGAAGGCGTTCACGTTGAAGTAGAACGCACCGGAGTTGGGCTCGTCGGAGACGCGCCACACGCGGTGGCCGGTGTCCCTGTCGACCCAGGTCTTCGGCGGCATCGCCCCGGTTTCGGAGGGCTTGATATCGCGCTGCGGCGCCTGCCCATGGAGAGCGAAAAGCGAGAGCGGCGTGAGGGCAAGGGCGGCGAAGAGACGGAAACGGAAAGCCATCAACTGTGCTCCTGTTTGGAGAAGAGAAATCCGGGACGCAGCGCCGGGACTCGAAGAGCAACTGTCGACCAGGTTCTCGCGTCAGAGAGTTATACAAGGGAGACGGTGCAACAAGGAAATAGTTTCGCAAACGAAAGGCGGGAAGATCTGATCGGAATTCAGCGTCTTTCAGGGAGCGGATGCAGCGCATCCCATCGCAATCCGGTCGGTGGTTGGGGGGCCGGAACTGGGTACGCAGTCAGAAGTAAAAGTGGTACAGAAATAGCCCAGGGTATGCAAAGTCCTGCACATCCCTGGGGAGATGACCTTCTAACTTGTTGATTCCAGGAGGCGCTGTTTGGTCTTCCAAGTGCAACATACAGGGCACAACGGAGACTCGGAGAGGGGGGTTCTACCCTCGGAGTGTGAAGGGTTTCCAGCGGTTTCTGGTACAGAGATGTTGAAGTCCTTGCAATTCAGTTCAAACCCGCGACTCAATATCGGTGATTTCAGATATATACGTGATTTCAGGAGGGTTCAATGAAGAGCTTCGGTAAACTTGCTGTCCTTGGAGCGGCGCTGGCCGCGTCCTCGTCCTTCGCCTTTGCCACCACCCTATATCTCGGTAGCTATGGGGCGAGCGGTACCGGCCCATACGACCCCACGGTCTCCGTCTCCAACAGCGAAATGCAGTATGTCGGCAACCAGATCGTGAGCACCGTCGCATTGATCCCGTCGACTCCGACCATCACCGCGATCAGCCCCGTCAGCGCAACCGACCTCAATCCGGAATCCCCGATCTGGGCCGGCCCGCTCACAAACTCCAGTTGGGTTGGCATTAACGCCAACGCTGGCCCGTTAGGCACAGTCAACCCGGGGTATGGCTACTACGAGTTCACAACCAGCGTCACCGGTCTCACCACCGCCTATAATGGAACCATCACTGTGCTGGCGGACGACACAACCGAAGTCTTGCTGACTACCACCGCAGGGACCTCTACGCTCATTGGGCTTGGTGCGTTAGGCGGCGACGGTCATTGCGCCGATCCCCCATCACCTAACTGCACGGCCGCAGATACCGTTGCGCTAAACCTGCTTAGCGGTACGGACACACTTACATTCATCGTCGAACAGGCGGGTATTGGACCGGTTAACGGATCGGGTGATCCTTCTGGCGTTGACTTCGATGCTTCCGTTACTAACGTTCCTGAACCCAGCAGCCTTATGCTTCTCGGCACTGGACTGATGGGCGCAGCGGGCTTGCTCTTCCGCCGTCGTCAGACTGTCTAAACCTCTCTACCCTCCTGAAACAACCGGACGGAACGCCACTAAGAGTGGTGTTCCGTCTTTCTTCTGCCGCACATTTCATGGCGAGAACGGGCGTGGCTATAGGTGGTGCGACTGCCTCCTGTTACACTCTAAGAGGTTGTTACGACGGCATGTTGAGTGGCTGGACCGATCCTGACGGATTTGGTTCGGCTGAGCGCGATGTGCGTCTGGTGGGGGCTGTAGCTCAGCTGGGAGAGCGCCTCGTTCGCAACGAGGAGGTCAGCGGTTCGATCCCGCTCAGCTCCACCAAAGATTCAATAACATGCGGTAGGGGTATTGACGACGGCGACACGTTTGTGTCGCTGTTTGTGTCGTAACCCTTCGATGTGCGCTCCGAATCGGCCTGTTTCCCCCTTCCCATTGTCAGCGCGTCCAGAGCGTTCCGCTTCGCGTCCAGCCGGACGTGGGAGTAGTGCGCGAGCATCTTGCGCGAGACGTGACCCGCAATCGACATGATGGTGCTGTCGCTCGCCTTGGACTCGGCAAGCTCCGTGATGGCTTGGTGCCGTAGATCATGGAAGCGGAACCTGGTAAAGGGGCTCTTGAGCTTCGCAATGCTCGCCTCGCACTTGGCGCATTTCTCGCCCGGATTCTGGAGCAGACCACAAGCGGGGCAGTCCACCGCACGGGTGAGGCGTCTCCATGCCGTGCGCCAACTCTTGATAGGCTTTGTAGGGTCGATATGGGCGGTCTCGCAGGCCGGGAAGAGGAAATGGCTTGGCTCAGTACCTCCGAGCGCCTGTGAGCGCCTGTAAAGCTCCAGAATCACCGCCCAGGCATCGGCATTCAAGGGAATCACCCGCTCGCCGGCCTCGGTCTTGCTTTTCTTGACGGTGAGCGATCGCCCGATCATGTCAACGTCGCGCCAGCGCAGTTCCTTGATCTCGCAACCGCGCATAGTCGTATTGAGAGCAAGACGAGCGGCATACGCGGCAGTCTTCCAGTCCGGGCGTGCGGCCGCCCTGTGGAGCAGCTTTACCTTCTCCTCATAGGTCAGCGCTTGCCCGATGCTCTGACGCACGGGCAGCGGGTGAATCTCATCCGCAAAGTGGTGCCAGCGCTTCGCCCGCTTGAGCACCCCCCGGATAATGTCCAATTCGCGGTTGATCGTCGCGTTGGACTTTCCCGCTGCATTGCGCTCGCGGATGTATGCGGCAACCTGCCCAGCCGTCATGCGGCAAACCACAACGTCCCCAAGGCTCTTGTTGACAGGCTTCACCCGCTCGCCCTCGGTCTGTATGCTGCGAGGCGCAAGGTGAGGCTTACGGTCTGCGAGAAAGCGCTTGGCCGCGGCAGAGAAGGGGAGGCGCCCGAAGTCGTCATTCCTCGCAGCGAGCTTGCCCGCCTTGGCATCCCGAATAAGATCCCGTTCCTTGCGCTGCGCTTCGCGCCAGTCGCTTGTGTCCAGCGATTGCCGGAACCGCTCGCCATCCACGAAAAAATGTGTGTGCCAAGTGCTACCGCGCTTTTTGAGTGACATTCTTTTTCCCCTTTCTACCCTTCTCAACTGCTAATTTGTTTCTTCGTTCATCGCGCCACCTCGCCACACGATGAGCTTCCCGATGTGCGGGGCAGCAATAATCTTGGTTTGGTCGATCCTGAAAGAATTGCTCCCCATCGTAGGGGCAGATGCGAAACCCCGGCCCGCCGACGGGCGCAATGAAGAAGGTATGAACGTAAAGAGCCGTCTTCGTGTCAGGGCAGTAGATAGCAGGTCTGAAAGCGCCGTTCATCCACCAGAGAACGATCTGTGCATTGTCTAGGGGGGCCGCTATAGCTTTGGAGACCTCGTAGGAGAGCAATCTTGAGGGGTTTTCTCTGGCTCTTGGGCCGGGGCGGAACCCGCTTAAGTACCGACTCGTTTCCTCTGGCGTTAAGCCACTGTCCCGCGCGAACAGTTCCCCAAGCTGCCAATCTACTTCCGGGTTTACCGTCGGCAACTTCTCGGCTTCCCGCAGCCGATAGGCATGCTCCATAAGCTCTTTCGCTTTATCCAATGCAAGATTGTCGCCCGACTCTAGCGCCCCTCTGAGCGCCAAGAGCGCGAAGAACTGTTTTCCATCTGCCCCTTTCATCTGCCTCGCCGCATTTTTCAACTCTTGCATGGTGACGGCTCGCACAGGCTGAGGATTCCCAAGCTCTATTAGGAACGTGGCTTCTCCCATCGCCTCTCCTGGCGATGCGGGTATCAGGACGGCGAAGCTCTCTTTAGTTGTAACGGTTTTGTACTGGTCACGTGTCACGAAACAACTGTAACAGATATAACTACTGCAAGCAAGGAGGAACCACTTATGGCAGATCGTGAAATTACCGTGGCCGAAACCGCTCGTCGTCTGGGAGTGACGCTCACACACACCTACTCGCTGATATGGGCTGGAAAGCTGAAGGCTCGCAAGAAGATGAGGCAGTGGCTTGTCTCCGCAGAGGCGGTCGAAGCACGGCTGAAAGCGAGGGCGGAGTAATGGTCGAAACCGTTCCCAAACTGCTAACCCTTACGGCAGTCGCCGAAGCTCTGGCTGTCAGCCCGCACAGCATCCGAAAGTGGGTCAAAATGGGCAAGCTCAGACCGACAAGAATTTGCAGGCGCCTCTTGTTTGCTCCTGCCGACGTAGAGCGGTTTGTGGCCGAGAGCTCCACGACGCAGGTGCGGTGATGTGGCGTCCTGCACGCAGAAAGGCCCACGCGGGAACGTGGGCCGGAGGGTAAATCTTGTCTAGTCGAAGCGTACCACAGGCCCATGACGGGTCTATAGCCGAGGTCTGCGGGCCGAATACGGCCTCACGGCAAACAAGCCCAACTCGCAGGCCGGATGTGGTCTGTCTGGCAGACGTAGAGGCTAAGCCTGTCGAGTGGCTATGGAAACCATACGTCCCACTTAGAATGCTCACCATGCTCTCCGGTGATCCGGGAATAGGCAAGACAGCCCTTGCGATGGCCCTGGCCGCATCGCTCACTCGCGGTGAGACCATACTCAGCGGTGAGCCAGCCACACCCGGAAATGTGCTCTACCTTACGAATGAAAACTCCCCGGAGTATGTTTTGCGTCCCCGCTTTGAAGCATTGGACGGAGTTGCGAGTCGATTCTTCTGGCTTCGTGGAACACTAAATTCGGACGATAAGCCGCGCACCATCACGCTAGAGGATACTGGGCAACTCGAACAGGCAGTGACGGACTGTCATGCCCGGCTGGTGGTCATTGACCCCCTGCAATCCTTCCTTGGGGCCGACGTGGATGCTCACCGTGCCAACGAGACCCGCCCGGTCCTTGATGGCCTGATAAAGCTGGCAGAACGCAAAGGCTGCGCTATCCTCATCAACCGCCATCTTTCCAAGGGAGTCGGCGGAAGTGCGCTCTATCGCCCGATGGGGTCGATTGACATTACCGGCGCGGCTCGATGTGAGTTATTGGTCGCATCCGACCCGCAGGATTCCACGCGCCGAATCGTGGCGCAGTCAAAAAGCAATCTAGGCGAATTCGGCCCTTCGCTGGCTTTCTCGATCGTCAAGGATGGGGCGGTGAAGTGGCACGGGGAAAGCGGACTCAAAGCGGATGAATTGCTCGCTCCCCCGTCTCGCCCCGAAGATCGCAGCAGGCTTGAGGAAGCAGAAGAGTTTCTTCGCCTGGCACTCTCGGAGGGGCCGAAACCCACGGTGGAGGTTCAGACACAGGCGAAGGAAAACGGCATCTCCCACGCTACCTTGCGTCGCGCAACAAAGTCCTTGGGAGTAGTCAAAAAGCCCGGAGGATTTGAACAGCCTTGGACACTCGAATTGCCTAGAGTTGCTCAAGATTCCGCAGAGTTGCTCAAGGATGAGTTCTGAGCAACTCTGGCCGCGATGAGCAACTGTAGGCGGAAATAACGGTGAAGGATGATCTGACGGGACAAGAGACTCCCAAGAGCAAGGCCAGTCGTCGCGTTCCTTCTCTAAGATTCATTGATTATCCCCGGTGACTCCGTCCTGCGTCTTAGGCGGGTGATCCCCAAACCATTTCCGTGCCCGCTCCTGTACGCGGGATAGATCGGCTGGCGTCAAGTAAACGGCCGCTGCGTCCCGTTGCGTAGCTCGTTCGCCGACCACAACTTCACGGGCCTTGCTAGCGCAAGCAATGTCAAACCAGAAGTAGGCTTCCGCGTAATCGCGCTGTACACCTTCGCCTGTAAGGTAGTCTGAGCCGAGCATTTCTTGTGCATAGACATATCCTTGTTCGGCTGACTTTTGAAACCATGCCGCTGATTGCGCCTTATCTAGCGGCACACCAACTCCGTTGGCATACAGCACGCCAAGCCTGTACTGCGCTTTGGCGAAGTTCTGCTCTGCGGCCTTGCGATACCAGAGCACGGCCTGTGTGTAGTCCTGTGGCACGCCGTTGCCGGTCTCATAGAGCGTGCCAAGGTGAAACTGTGTCTCGGCATCAGAACTGGCGGCCTGTTCCTTTGAAGCGTCGATGCTTTGGACCGATGGGAGAGCCGCTGCCACCGTCGGGCCAGTCAATTGAGCGGTGACTTTCTCACTGGTTTGGGAAGATTGGGAAACGCTCTCCAATTCGGCACTCAGATGAATCACTCCGCCGGTAACGGTGAGGGCCTTGCTCCAGTCCTTAAAGCCCTTCTTCTTGACTGCGATTTGATGAGTGCCGGATGCAATGCTGACCGTGGATGGAGTGTCTCCGACAAATGCGCCGTCGATTTCGATGTCTGCTCCAGAGGGGCTGGAGTCAATTGACACGGAGGCTTGGCTTGCAACTTGCAGGGCAGCATCCAATGTGGGCACTGGCGCCGGTGCTGGCGACCCGACTGACTCCAGAGAGTTACACCCATCTAGGATTCCCGCGTCGCACCCTTTCTTGAACAGCACACTCGCTTGTGAAGAATCCTTGCTTACGCCCCATCCCATGCGGTACATCGTGCCCAGGTTGACGCAGTTTTGCATGTCACCGCTTCCGCACGCTTGGCGGTAATAGGCCGCACGCGAGGCGTCATCCGAACCAACCGGAATGCTTGGCGTAGCACTGTTCGCTCGGCTGAGGTCCGCCGCTTGAGTAGGGGGCGATGGAGGCGGAACTGTTCCGCCCTGCGTGTCTGCGCGAATCGCATTCAAGGCTTCCTCGTACAACTTGTCTGTCCTGCCTCGATCCCCGGAAGCTCTTATCAGGTTCCCAATTCCAGCACCAAGCTCTGCTCCTGCGGCGTTATCTCCAGAACCGCTGGCGGCCACTCGGCTGAAGATAGCCCTATCGGTGCTTATCAGTTGCAACTGACTTCCGTTAACCCGATAGGTGTACATGTACAAGGTTGTCGAAGATCGTGAGATTGTCGTCTCTGTTGGAACGATTACCGTGGAAGTTTGCTGACCGTTGATCGTGGCGGTGCTGTTTGTGCTGCTGCCGTCTGGGTAAGTGGTGTGGACTTGCGCGTCGGCGTTGAACGGCTGCGTGGTTGTGCGTGTCTCTGACCCGTGGGTGGTTTGGCTGACCGTCGTCACGGGAGTTTCGGAGAAGAGAATGCGGTAGCTTGCTTTGGCAATTGGAGCCGGGCAGACCGAGGGAGCGAGTTTCACCCCGTCTTTGGAGAACCACTTGAACATGTTCTCCGTCATAAAGCCCCATTGTGGTCCATCACCTAAACCGGGGCGATAGATTCCGGTTGTGTATCGAACCTTGCACAACGGACTGGCTTGACTTGAAGCTGACCATTTCTGGAAATCGGATTGCCAATCATCCTTGGCAGACAACGAAAGCGGCGCAGCAAGCAATAGCAGGATCGCAAGTCTCTTCATCATCGCCTCCAGGCGGAATTGGATGGCTGATCTTCTCCGGAAGCCTTCGCCACAAATCCCACGCCCTCGCCATTGAGAGTTAGGGATTGTAGGAGGCGCTTTTCAGTCTACAACTATGTGACTCATCAGATGTGTACGCATTGGCTACAGCACTTGAAGATCGAAGCTAATGCCCGTCGATATTCGCATCCGGTTCGGTCGTGCCATTCGTCGCATCCGCGAGGAACAGGGGATCAATCAGGAAGAGGCGGCAGAGCGTTGCGGGCTGCACAGGACATACTACAGCGGCGTAGAGCGCGGCGTCCGCAATGTCTCCCTTGTGAACCTCGAAAAGATCGCCAAGGGGCTAAAGACGAACTTGCCGGGAATGTTTGGGCGCGTCTGAGGGGGAACTTGCACCCTGCACAACATCCCCTCGCCGTGGCCGGTCCCAGTACGGACTTTTGCAATGCCCGCACCGCAAGGCCCGTCCGGTGCCCCGGTAGCACCACTCTCGCAGGCACCGCAGGCAGAAGTGAATTCTCATGGCATCCACTATGCACCGGAAGAGTCCACTTCGCAAAGGCTATTCGCCGAGCCATGCGGAGTGCAAAGAGGCGTCGATTCCTGCACGTGTCGCCATGCCAGGACAACATCAGAGACCTTGTTCCCTCGGATTTAAGGCGTCGATCTATCGACATCTGTTGACATCTGCTGACACGAAGTGGGAAAACAGACCAGAGGGAAAAGATGTCCACAGCAATCACGCTGCAAACGCTAGACCGTGACTGGCTCACGGTGAAGCAGGCCGCAGCATACTTGCAAGTGAGCACCCGGACGATTGCCCGCTATATCGACCGGGGAACCATCCTCGCTTCACAGTTCGTTCCCGGCGGGACTGTACGAATCTCCGCTTCCGGCATCGAAAAGATGCTCCAACGGAAGTGACACTAGGCTTCTAGTTCGCCTCCCGGTTCCCCCAAATTTTCTTGGAGCAGTGAGAGCGAAAAAAGCGTCCAACCCTCCGCACCCCCATAGGTCAGGACAACCTCAGAACCTCGCAGAGTTCTGCCAGAGTCCCGAGGGGCGATTTCTATGCGTCCGTTGCCCCTTCCTTCCACACAGTTAGGGATGAATTTGGGTTTTCGCGCGGCTATTCCACGGGGGTGGGCGGGGCCGGGTTGTGTCGTTGTTTGTGTCGTAACTGTGTCGTCCCTACCCGGATTCCGCCGAATCGCTCCATATCGCTCCGTACCGCTCAGATGAGCGGAAACCCCTGTAAAGACGAGGGTCTAAGCTCACTCTGTGTCGCCCGGTGTTTCTCCGTCTGAGGTCGTTCCCTGAATTCGCAACGAGGAGGTCAGCGGTTCGATCCCGCTCAGCTCCACCAAAACAATGCCGAGGCTATTCCGGCACCCCTAAAGCCCGCTATTCGCGGGTTTCCCGTTTCTCTCCCAACGGAGATCAACAAACCGCCGCTCAATATCTGTTTCACCCAATAACAAGCTGTTGAGAATAGTTCCAGCAAGCTGCCCGCAGGGCGCGCGTTGGAATGGTGGTAACGCTGCCACGGACGGTTCAAGCAGTCAAATTGATCGCATGCTCGCATGCAAGCAGGCGCTGCGGCGGGTAAATACGTTCTCGCTCTCGATCAAGGCACCACCAGTTCGCGCGCCATTCTCTTTGCGCATGACGGCGGGATCGTCGGTGTTGCCCAGCACCAGTTCCAGCAGATCTACCCTGATACCGGCTGGGTCAAACAAGACCCATTCGACATTCTCACATCGCAGTTGACATGTGGACGGTGGCGCTGCGGCAAATGACATCCTGATGCAATTCCGGGCTGACCTGCTACAGCGGCCTGTCAGGCGAGAGTGACCTGCCCCCGGTTTCTCATCCACTGATAACTGGAGTTTCTCGGTTTTGGTTTTGCCTTGAGATTATCTCGCAGCCGTCGTAGTCGTGGCTGTGCGGATGTGGGAAGCGTTCTTTGCTTTC